>Ga0134124_10000190_pt1 | contig 56196 bp, 90 predicted proteins | sample KB304_FD_96880 | JGI IMG/M metagenome (GOLD analysis project Ga0134124, IMG submission 96880) | Terrestrial soil microbial communities without Nitrogen fertilizer from Kellogg Biological Station, Michigan, USA - KB3-0-4 | ecosystem: Environmental > Terrestrial > Soil > Unclassified ...
TTCAAAGACGGAAACCCACTACGAACGTTTACATTTCCAGCGTATAAAATCTGGAACCTAGCGGCACACTTTAAAGACATCGTGGACTGTTTACTGGATTCGATCATGATCATTTATCAAGAAGCAGATTTAGCAGATGTGATGGACTTCTTTGCCAAATCTTACAAAGGCAAAATATTGGCTGCTGAATGGTTCATAGATACACAAAAGCGGAAGGTAGTATTTAGACTGCACGTCGAAGATACTGTTCGTCAAAAAGCTCTCGCTTCTACCGAAAGTTAACAATGACTTGGAAAGCAAACTACGATAACGATACTGGTCCTGGCGACGAGGGATTTTGGGAATGGTGGGATGTTACAAACGGTGACTATAACTTTAGATGCTTTAGTGAGATGGAAGCGGATTGGTTGGTAAGTATTCTGAACTCGTTCGCGCCACACAGGACACCATGATTTTATGAAAAGCCGAACAATAATTATTGATGGATGTGTCGCGCAACTCACGCAAGTGTCCAAAAAAGATTTTAAATTAACCTACGATGGTTATCAGACTTTCTTGCGAATTGATGAACGCAATCCAGTAACTCGACGCAAACGCATAACCAATCTGGCGCATAAAGCTTTCCGGGAATGGCTCAAAGTGTTAGCTTCAGTTTCACTTTCTCCAAAAAGAGTTGGAATCAAATCATCATGAACTTAATACCAATAGCAACGCTAACAGGAATGGTTGTGGGTGCATCAATTGCGTCATTTGCCTTTAGGCGTGGAATGAAAATGGCTATGGAAGAATTTATGGCTAAGCGACGCCATATCGACAAATTCTCTGCATTGCGCTTAGAGAACGCATCGGCTAAATGCTATACTTTAATGCGACAGTATGGACCAGATGTGACCCTTGATAATGCGTTGCAGGGTATTCGTAGTGGTGTTTCAGAAGCCGAACGCCAAAAAGCATATAACCAACTCATCAACGAATTAAACTGGAATCTGCCAAAGAAATGAATAAGAGAAGTTTTTTAGAAAAGCTGTTTGTTGGTATTTGGGGCTTCCTGCTTGCGCTAATTGGAATAAAAAGACCTTCACTTAAGAAACATAAGGGATATTTTATCGCTGAATTTAAGGCAGCACCTCGTCCGATACCGAACACAGATGATATGATGATCATAATACATCCGAATGCTTTTGATTTTCTGTGCGCTTTTTGTGGAGAAACAGTAAACGAAAAAAACGGATTCTGTTTGGATGGCCGTTATAAATGGGCACACAAAGGCTGTCTTAACGTCTCCGCTTCGCCCACAACTCGCGGAAGTGGGTGAATTACTTGGGCTTCTTGTTGGTGTCGTAGTTCTGAACACTCATCCCGAACAGCGATAAAATGGCAATGGCTGTTCCTGCTGTAACTCCCTGCTCCTGCATCACGCTATAGATGTCACTCATTGACAACGGAATAACAGCATTCATAGCCACAGTCTTTGGTGTAACAGTTTCACCTACTACATTTTTACCAGTCAAAACGTCCACCACATCTCCAACCACAGGAGATAATTTAGTGCGCAAGAACCGAGCGATCAGGTCTGCGCTTGTGGGATGCCCAAAGGCTACCTTACCCCGAATGGGTTCAACTTGGCCCTTACTGTTCACCATTTTCCCAGACGCCAAGCGCGATAGTAGGACGGTCACTTGAGATAATCCAGCGAGCGGATCAACGCGAGTGTTTCCCCATTTCATCTTTCCAAAATCAGTAGATCGCGGGTCTGTGTTGATGCTGGCACCAGCAAGCTTTCCAAGACCATAAACAACCGCCAATCCGCCTAAAAATTTTGCATATTCCTTCGCTACCAAATACCGAGTCTGAGCAGATCCACGATAAGCCGGTTCACCGGCCAAAAGCTGAAACCGACTCGCCACCAATCGGGGCGCAAAGAATGCCGTGCTTAGAGTTTCAGCAGCACCCGCTGCCTTCCCCAAATTGCCGCGTCCCGTAGCGATGTTGATATAATTGGAAATGGCTTCCAGTTCTGCTGGTGTAGCAGTTTTTCCAGAGGTTAAGCTTTCGTGAAGTGCATCGAAAGTATCTGCCCGAAGCCTGTTCAGGAATGTCACGTAAGCACGCCCTGAAGCTGCAACCCCTGGAATTTTGCTGGCCAATCTCGACATGAAAGCTTCTTCCATGCTCGTCAGCCTTGCACCTTCACGCGGAGCCAAGAACAACTTAGATTGCGCATACAACTTTGCGTTTGGACGTGCGGCAATTTCTGCCTCAACTGTGGCAGCGTTTTTCTCTGAGAGCAGAGCCTTGAACATTGGCCCAAGTGCTTTTGCTGCTCGCACTGGATTGCCAAGTGAAATGAACCCACCTTGCCGGAATACCGCTGATACATCCCAACTGGTCATTATTGCCCGGCTGAGATTGAGGGCCTCTTTTGTTCCCATCCAAATCTTTTCCGCTCTTGATTTGCGTAAATAACGTTCGTGCTCAAGGCCGCGATTGAACCTTTCACGTAACAAATTAACTTCAGCTTTTGCGGAAGCTGTTATCGGGTCCAATGCCAATTCGCGCTTGATTCTCCGAGGCGAAAAATCACCAGCAGCCAATCGTTCATTTAATTCCGCCCTCTCGGTAGCCAATCTGGTTTTAAGGGATTGGATGGCAATTTCTTCCGGGGTCTTTTTTGGTTTGGCCTCATTGCGTAGCCGCTGCTTGATTTTGTTCAGTTCTGCCAACTCTGCGCGTTTAGCTGAAAGTTCAGGCAACACAGACTTTCCCGGAGTTTTCTTGGCTTCAATGTCACCTTCATTGATCTGGCGCGTAACTTCTTCGATGCGCTTATCAATCTCCCCAATTTGTTTCGTTTGCTCTTTGACTCGTTTGGCCTCTTGCAGAGCAGCATCAAGGTTTTTAAGGTGGGCAATCTGTTCCCGGATTGCTGTTGCTCTCGATTTTAGCGCGTTAAGCTTTTCACTTGCTGGCAGTGGTGTTCCAGCAGGCTTTCCGTAGTCGCCTTTCCTGGCACGTTCAAGCGCGGCTTCTGCTTGAACTGAATTGCGTTCGGCGGCAGCAATGGCCCTTTCAAGCCGTTGTTCAGGAGTTAATGTCTTATCTCCAAAAATTTCATCATTCTCCTTCTTTAGCCTGTCGATTTCTGCTCGTTGAGCAATTGATTCAGCATCAGACGGCGAAACTCGCTTGCCTTTTACAATGCGTGTCTTGGTGGCGTTCTCAAATCGCAAATCAGCAATGCGATGCTTATTGCGGGTCTTAATGGCATCCAACGTGGACTTCAACTGGCTGGCCGGATCGCTGGTAGTGATTCCAAGCTTTTTACTCAGTTCATTTATTTCCTTCGTTCGTCGTCGGGATAGATCGGTTTGTTCAACCCGCTGCTGGCCTGTGCGCAATCCGGCTTCACCTTTTTGGAGCCGTTCGAGCGTGGAAAGCTTCCGTTCTTCTTCTGACGCTTGAATTAACCGCTTACGAATTGGATCTGATGTGGCGGCTTTAAATTTACCGTATTGCGTCCAAGCATCACGCGCCTCAACAGTGGTTATTTCGGGGATAATATCTTTCAGGATGCCATGAACAGCATCAGTGATTTCGTTGCCTAGAATAGTTTTTGGATCTCGCCCCTTACCCGCTTCCTCTTTCAAAAAGTTGCTGGCTAATTCTCTCGCATAGCGTCCGATGTCAGCGTCGTCTGCTTCATCTGCAACAGCTTCTTTTAATCCTTCGGTGATTGCCTTGCGTTCATCGGCTGTCGATGTGATGGCTTTTTTGATTTTGTCTGCGGTCGCTTTGCCACGTGCTTTTTCCAGTGTTGATTGTTCATCGGCCAAAACCTTTTCGCTGGCGGCGCGGATTTCGTTGATGTGTTCTCGTGCCCATTCACCCAAGTCTGCAATCATTGAGTCAGTCCACTTTGCCACATCCGTCAATCCGCGAGTAAGTTTAGCCGCACCATAGATTGCAGCATCGCTAAGAATAGTGGGGTCAATACCCGCTGAAGTTCTACCAAGTCTTGCCTTTAATCGCGCAAGGGCTTCATCACCCTTTTTATCCATGTATTTTGCAAATCGTTCAGCCTGTGCTATGACTCCCGGTGCATAGGATGGCTGTTGTGCAACTGTGGCCCTGGCTTCCGCTAAAGCTTTGTCCATTTCAGCTTTAGCAACTCGCTCATTGGCAGCAGTTTCAGCTTCAGTAGCCTTCCTTTCGGCCTCAACTAATTTTTGGTGCAATTCGGCAATTTCAGCATGTTCCTGTTCAGTTAATGGCTCGAATCCTTTTGCTGCTCGCTGCCTTGCTTCCATCGCTGCTAGAGTGAAATCCTCCTTCATTAACCGTTGGCGCATCTGCCCGCTCCGTCCCCATTCAGTTCCAACTTTTTTAGCAACCTGCTCAATTTTGTTTAACTTATTTTCAAAAAAGGCTGCTCTAGTTTTGGCATCTTCGACATCAGCCATTCTTCCATCTTCGTACGCTTGTGCGCCGTCGCGAGTCGCCTTGGCGTACTCGTTTTGTAAATCCACGTAACGATGATCAAGAGCCAATACTTCATCGGCATTAATTTGGGTTTTACGTCCTTGCTGTAGATCGTCAATCAATCGGTCCTGCCACTCTGGCTCCAAATCAATGCGAGCCATGACGCGATCCCAAACCACGGCATTTTTGAGACGCTGTGGCGCAATTATTGGGGATAAGCCGCGAGATTGGCGTTCGGCATCAACGGCGGCATTCTTTACTCCAGTAGCGGTTCGGCTGGTTGGAGTGAACTCACTTGGTACTGCCCCGCCCATGCCGATGATTTCTGACTCCTGAAGCCCTGGCTGTGGGGTTTGCTCAGTTGGTGCAGGTGGTGCAGGCTGAGTCACGTCAATTGCTGGTTCAGTAGAAGGAGCAGGAGCAGCTTCTACTGTTTCAAGCTTAGGTGCTTCCGGCGCTTTCCCCTCTTGCTCAAGACGGTCCAGTGTGGATTCGGAGACGGCGAGTTCACCAGCCAACTCAGCCTTTTGTTCCGCAATATACTTTGCGCGTCTTGCGCTTTCAGCCATTTCAGCCTCAGTCACATCGCGCAATGGCGGCAGTAATCGCGGAGCATTCTCTTTTGGAAGTGGAGCAGTCTTTGCCCCCTTAGCTATCGCCAATGGAATACCAAGTTGTGCCGCTAATCCAACTGTAGAAGCTATCAGTTCGGGGGTATCCTTTGCCTGCTTCACTCTTTCCACTGCTTCTGGGATCGATTCAACCATCGGAGCGGCAAAGAGTGGTGTGGCTAATCCCGGCGATCTTACCACTGGTCCCATACTAAAAGCCGCGGCTGGATCGGTAGTGGCACTGAGAACTTCTCCAGCCGCCTTTTGCAATCCTTGGCCAACACTTCCTTCTGAAGCCTTACCAAGCGGGGAAAGGAATTCAACCGCTCTTTGAGCCTGCTCAGGACTTACGATTGGTTGCTGAGTCAAATCTGGCGCATTCTCAGGTGTCTTTGGAATGCCGGGAATAAAGCCCAGCATCCTACCCACGCCTTTGCTGGCTACACCCAATGCTGAACGTGCTACTGTCCAAGGTGCTGTGCGATGGAGAATATCAGCACCAGTTTCAAGTCCAGAAAGAATGGATTGGCCAGCATCCAGTCTTTCACCTTCTTTGCGAGCCTGTTCCAGTTGTACAGTTCTTACCAGCGCACGAGTCTTCTGCATCGACTCGGCAGCTTTTTTGTATTCGTCGGGTTCGGCTACTTGATCGAAAATGTCCGATTTGGCTGGCGCAACCTCATCAAAAATATCCTGTTTCGGCGCTTCGAGTGTATCGAAGATGTCATTCATTAAAAACTGAATCCAGCATCACGCGCCATTTTGCGAGCTTTTTCTTTATCGCCGCCAGATTGTTTAAGGAAATCTATTGCAGCTTCACGAGTTAATGGATTGAGTGACGAAGATTGTAATCCGGCAGGCGGTGCAACTAATTTGTTTTGAGTTGGGATTGGCCTAACGCCCATGCTCAAATCTTTCAGATAAGCATTGATGTCAGAGAGTTCTTTGGCGTGTGCGGTTCTCTCTGTTTTATCTGTGGAAGATTTCAAAAGTGTCTGCAAAATTCGTGCTCTTGATTCAGCCATTCTGCCCATCTCGTTTGGGGTCAATTCTGCCACTGTCTTGCCTTTATCCTTACGCTCGAAGTGGCCAGTATGGGGATTTACCACGTACTTTTCACCTTCCAACTCAATGATCTTTGGTAGGTTTTCGGCCTGCTCCTGAGATAGTGCGCTTCTCGGAACAATATGGACCGCATTACCTCCAGTTGGCGTAGGAGCAATAACCGCATTCACCATGTCCTTACTTCCTGGCACTGCGAAGTTTGTCATGTAGGGGCTTGCCGCACGCGGCGGTGGTGCAATCGCCCTCATATCTGGTGCGAAGCTCTTATCTCCTGGCTGACTGAAATAACTGAAATTCTTATACGCAGCTTCACGCGGGTCCATGCCTGACCGTCGCGCTTCATCCATACGCATCACGCCCAACAATCTTCGTGCTGCCGCAACATCCTGAACCGCTTGTGCTACGCTGGTTGCGTGTTCGTAAGTCTGTTTCAGGAATTGCTGTTCGCGCCGATTGCGCTGTTCTTCTGCTGCTTCTTGTGGCGTAGGTAACGCCATTGGCTGTGCCCCCGGTGGTGGGATCGGAAGTCCACGCCGAATTATTGGCACAGGCGGCATTGGTGCCTGAGTCATTGGAGGATTCTGAGGCGGCACTTGGCCAAGACTAGGCGCACTAAAATCAGGCACTTCTGGTCCAAGATCGATTACGTCTTCTTCTGGCATAACCTAATACCAATCTTCCGATCCGTAATTGCTGTAACTCGGAGGGGCATAGTTCCAAGTGTCTGTGGCTTGATTTGCATAAGTCCATTCAGGGACATCAGGGTAAGCAGCCTGATCAATAAAAAACATATTTCTGCCAGGCACTCCAGTTGGGATCATGGTGTTGTAAAAAGGATCATCTGGCCCACCAAATCCGCCGTAACCTGGCCTTTCTGGTCTGACATTCGTTGGGTAGGCATTTCCATTATCGTCATACCACAATCCACCACCGCCTCCGCCAGATGGTGTAAATGGATTCGGCGGCATTGATGCGCTTGAACTACCACCGCCTGAAATCGGTTGTGCTCGGTAACCATAACTTGGACTTCCACCCCCTCCACCACCACCACCGCCCCGATTGAAATTTCTAGCTGCATCCAAGACTAGCCGTGCTCGTTCAATATCCAACTGTCCAAGCTGCACCTGCCTGCGAAGTTCCAGTTCCGCTTGTTGCAAACTCAATTGGCCTCGCTGCACAGCGGACAAAATTTGTTGGCTAACATCGTAAGGCTGTGGCACTCGACCATGAGCACCAGAAAGTAATGAATTAGCGATTTGCGCACGCCGTTCAACATCGGATTGTCTTAGTCTCCCCGTTGTTTCCGATCCAGCGTAACTGCCGGGAATGCCTCGCGCTGTGGCAAGTTCAGCGCCTTGCATGGTGACATCATAATTGGCCTGCGCATCATTCGGGTTCAATAATCGCATGGTCGCGCCATACACGGGATCGCTTTGCTGTGCTCCCCGGTAATAATCCAAGTTGTATTGGTTTACCTGATTCCCAACCCCAATGGCATTACTGACTTCATCTCCTGAAGGCTGAAAAGAAACTGGTTGATACGAATTTGGTTGTGTGGCGGTTCGAGAAGCTATCTCTGGATAAAGCTCAGGATACATTTGTTTGGCGGCAGCAATTTGCTGATCCATCGGTGCTGGATTAAATGGATATCCTCCGCTTGCGCTGTATGGATTGGGTGGCCTTCTCAGAACGTTAGGTCCTGTAGATCCTGGAACAAATGGCATGTATGGCTGCGCAAATTCTCCGGGATTATCAACTGTGCCGCCAATTGGTTTGCCGGTCTTAGGATCGTAAAATGTTGCCATACTACTGCATGTTGATGTTCACCCGCGCCAAGTCAGCACTGCCAAACGGTTTAAAGCTAACTGCTGGCCGTAGTGCGCCTTCGTAATGGATTAGTTCACCATTCAACAATCGGATCGCGTCCCGATGATGTTTGATAGCCAATTGCGCGGCTCCCGGATTGTCCATAATGCTATATCTGATAGAAATACATTCCTCAATGATCGCTTCAAGGTTCCCTACTGGCACCAGATAGTCTGTATCCACAGCAACCGGGATGTATTCCAGTTTGGCAATCGCTTCGATTTGCAGCGGTGACGTGCATGGTATACAGCACTTCTTCGGCATCCCTACAATCTGATAACGCCGATAGGCAGCAGTGGTTTCTCCTGGCTGCATGGTGAGTATCAATCTCTCGTTCCCATCGGTATCAACTTCATAAAATCGCACTACCCCAATCGTCACATCCTTTTGCAATCCAGTTAGACTGTTCAGGATTTGGCTGTCAATGAATGGAGCAGTCAAAACCAGAAATTCGCCAGTGACTTCAACCAATCCGTCAGCCGAATAAATGGTGTCATCGTTCTGGTCCGTGCCTTGAACCAGCACACGCTTTCCGGCATCAGCGGCATTGGTCAGGTAAACTCGAAGCGTGCTGCCGGCTACTAAATCGGAGAAGGTTGGGAATGTGCCGCGTTCATAGCCTTGCAGCCAATTCTGCCCACGCCGATTCCTCGGCTGAGGGCCAATGCCATAATCCAAGAATTCAAAGAATTGATTCTGAATTGGCACAGGGCGTTTGCACACCGCAATATTCTCAAGTCGCGCAACTTCTCTTGGTGTCGTGATGAATGGATTGCAGGTTGTATCGACGTTGAAAACCATCTTCACCCATGAACCATACCAGCCAGTATCTCCCTGCTCGACTGAGTAGGTCAGTTTTTGTTGCGCTGCATTCACTGCCGCTGCGCAGCCAGATAGATCGGACTGACACGTACCGATGGCCGTGGGGCCACGAGAGGTTCTGAAATCCAGCAAGCGCGTTCTAAGTGGCATTACTTATTTTCGATCTTTCTTATTAGGCCATCCGTACCACCACACCATATTGTGGAAATCATCGAACATCTTCAAAAGCTCTACGACTTGAGCATCGAACACACACGACCTCCACTTAAAACCATGATCCGAAATCATTTGCATCTCGCACCTCAACAGGCCGAAGCGCAAGACCAAGAAACAGCGCACCTGCAACAAGAAAAGGCTAAACTTATGAATGAAAGAACGAAGTGGTTTCATGTTTTAGTTAAGCATAGTAATCCGGCTTGCGCTTCTTTTTCAAAGGTTGGCCTGTGTGATAATTTTGGCCCGTACTCGCCTGGCAGACTGCATAAGCATTCACCCCCTTGCCTTTGCGCTTCACCTTCTCCACGCATCTTGCCACTTTGGTTCCTTTAGGCATTGGCTGCCTCCATCAGTTTTAGGACTTCATCCTTTGGTGATTTCGGTCCAAACAAACCCATGTTGTCACCGTAAACCACCATGATCGCTTGCTTCTTGAAAAATGCTTCCGTGAATGGTCCACCCACCACGCTGCTCACCGCCTGCTTACTCATGTTCAGTTCTACAAAACGGTGCGCCAATTCCATCGACTGAAGTTGATTCTCAAATACCTGATGCAGCGCCAATGGTTCTTGTGGGCGATGACGAGTTATCATTTGGCAATCCATACGCCTTTCCTTTGGGTTTGTCATGTAGAAAGTCTGAAGGTTGGGTTTGGCGCTCCCGGATGGTTGTCGCTGTAATTCAAATCATCCAAAAACATTTCAATTGTTCCGCCTGTGTGATTGATCGTGATTTGCCGTCCCGCATTCGCTGCCTCCACAAGGGCCTGACTTCCATACGTTCCAGTCGTTCCCGGAAATTCAATGGTTGTTCCACCTGAATGACGGATGTAATAACCCTTGTTCGCAAAGGCGATATTCAACAACCAGAATGCATTATTTCCGTAGCGCAACGCTCCATTCACATAGCTTACTTTGTATGTTCCCGCTGGAACAGTCCCCCATGATGAAGCGGCATTACTTGTAATGATGGGTGTGATTGTTCCGTAATCAATTGCACCGTCGATATGAATCGTGAACTGTTTGCGCTGATACGCACCCACTGCATCTGTGGCTTGAATAAAGAAACTAAAATCCCCTGGCACCGTTGGTGTGCCCATGATCTGTCCCGGTCTGCCTCCACCAAAACAGCCTAACGTTAATCCAGTTGGGAGCAATCCAACAAATGGCGTTATTGGAACACGAAAATCATAAGGCACAACCCCCAAAGTAACACAGCCTATTGGTAAAAATGGGAATCTCCACGGCACGCCACCAATGGCTCGAACGGTAAAATCGTACGGCACATTTAGTTGTCCGTTTGGAAGTCCATTGGTTAAAAAGCAAATCTTCCCTACCCTGGCCCTTGAACAAGCCAAGTTGGTTGCCAAATAATTTGCTTCAACTTGAGTTCTTCCAATTACGATATTGGCTGGCACAGTCCATGTGAACGGCAACCCATCTACGCAAATCACATCGCAAGACACTGTCTGATTGTAAAAAAAGTTTGGTGGACAATTGGGAGGACACGGATCGCAATCCGGTGGACAATTCGGTGGTGGAGGACAGTTAGGCGGACATCCTGGCGGCAGACAACTCATGGCTCACCTCCAAGCACACATTCCTGTGCTTTTCGTAACGCGCACAACTGCGCATCGGTCTGAGAAATGTCAGAGCAACAAAATTGTGTGCAAGCCAAGTCTTGACCGCCGATGCCTCCACACTCGCCTAATGGTGGATTGGTGACACGGTAAGTTGCGGTCGCGCAAAATATGACTAAATCTGGGTCTTCACTTGAATAATTACTCGTAGGATCATCTAGGCAAGGTAGGCACGACTTCAGAACATTAGGACAAACTGGTTGTGGACTTGGTTCGCCTGTTGGGAGTTGTTGCATTACAGCAAACGCAACATCACTTACTAATGTTAAGGTTGGCTTATTTGGTGCAAAAGAAACATCACTTTGAATTTTTTGCGTAGCAAAAACAGAAAACGAGACATCGCTAGTAATGCTGGAACTTTTAGGTCCAACAAATGAGACATCACTAGTGGTTGTTTTACTAGGCATCCAGTCCCTCCCTCAAACTGCCGTCAGCATAAAGTCTGTATCCAAATCTTTTACCACCATGCTCTAACCCCACACCATACCATAAACATTCTGCTGCGTCGTTCGTCTTGTCGTGCGTGGCGATGCTCTTTTGCATCCTCCGAAACCACACCAGTTTTCCTTGCTCGCCTGTTGAGAATTTAGTGGTCCCATCAAGCTTAATACGCCCAACCCTCGGCTGAACCAGCAGCTTGGCAAACCCCAAATGCAACACAAACGAATCCAGCAAGTCTTTCTGAGGCACCAAATGGCGCGAAAGCAGTCCGGAACCATTTTCGCGCATCGATCCAGCAGTTGCCGTCCACGCGGGCAGAAACGGTTGCGGAGTTGTCGGTTCCATTTACACCTCATCCCACTGAACGCTGATAGTTTTCTGGTTTCCGTTGGCCTCTGGAGTCAACAGGCTACTAACGGTCTGAGAACGCCAATAATCAGTGAATCCTGGCGCAATGATACTTCCCCCGGCGCCCCCGCCGATATAAAGATTCGTGGACCCTGGCAAGCTGGTTTGAATAGCTCCATAATTCAACAATGCCTGAGATGGCTGAGCATACGTTCCCTCAGATGGAAATGCCGTAGTGTTTGAATTTAACTGTTCGCCAGCCAGATAAACTCCAGCCGATTTCCATAGCTTGAAGTTGCTCAGACTGGTTGAACCACCCATAGCCGTTACCTGCATTCGCACCATCTTTGAAAATGCGTTAGTGCCAATGATAACAGGATGATTGGCGGCGACAATATTGGGTTGATCAACGCTCCCGTAACTCACATTCGAGATGTTGCTGGTGACTGTTTCTCCAGCACCATTGCTCTCTGAAAATACTACCGTTGCTGCCATAATTTATCTTTCGTTGAATTCTAACACACAATTCCTTGATAGGGTTGCTTGCCTTTGTCCAGTGCATAAACAAGGATGCCTCGGACTCGGCACCAACCTTTGATTACGAGCTTGATTTGAAATTGGTATGCCAAAGTGCTTGGCCGCCCACTTACCTTGATGCAGCTAGGAGTTGGCTTCGGAAGCATCATAGTCGCTTTGAAGCTTTCACAGAATGGCTGTGTTGGATAAGCGCACGGATCATCGGCATCCTCCGTGCAATCTTTAGCTGTGCATTCCTCCCACTGCATCCATGGCAAAAAACAGGGATACTGATCTGGACGGTAAAGTACTTGGAAGGAAACGCGGCCTAACATTTTATCGATCCACAATTCCATCGTGTCCAATTCCTTCAATCTGAACACATCACCCCAAGTAAAGCTTGGTGTTTCAATCACCATCTCAATGCGCCGATCACCCACATCAAATCGTTGATCGCTGGTCAGCTCCCAAACTTCAATCTCGTTTGTCTGCGATGCCACGACTGCAAAGGCTCTCTGCAATCCACCAAAGTCACCTTCAAACAGTTGTAGCACATTGACACCTTGAAGAAGTCCTTCCCATGCAGGGGGCAACTTTTCTTCAAGAGTGCTAATCAAATCGAAATCCAGTGGGAGGATAGCTCGGTGCGCTACACCCACAGGGGTAAGAAAAGGGAGTGCTGTTTGCAATAAGCGATTGTTGAATTCTATCCCACTGGAATAGCGGAGCAAAGCTCGGTCATTGAATCTCAATATCCGGTTCTCGTTTCGGCTGATAGGGGTGTTACCCCATTGTTGGAAGTATCGCAGTGAGTACGTGAGGCTGCGAATGCCCGGTTCAAGGGTCTGATAAAACAAGTCCCCATTCACCACTACATCACTTCTGTCGCCAACTGGCCCATATCGGATCTGTGCCACAGTTTGAAGCGGTTGTAGGTTGGCGAAGTTAGGGTTCGTCCAATCATCCCGCGTCACCGGCACATTGCAGCGATAGATCGACTTGGTAGTGCCAATCAATAATCGTCCCTGACCAAGCGTGGTGTCGAGTTCCGCTGTATGTGCCAGCATCCGAATATTTCCTGCACTGGATGGAACTGAAAGCCCGTCACCGGCCAAGGCCATTGGATTCTCGGTTGTGGCAATGATGCTTTTTCCGGGGCCAGTAATGTCACCAGCGATGTAGAATCGACCGCGAGCATACCAGATGCGCCCCATGTAATAGTCCATGGCGGTTGCTGGCGGGATTTGATTTCCGGGATTACCGGGCGCGATGAATCCATTGGATTGAGTCAACGCAACATCATTCCAAAACAACGGGTTCGTCACCAAATCCCCGGCTTGAATGACGAGTATCTCTTTGCCGGTTGCGTAGTCTGAACCTTGAGTGAAATGGTAAAGTGGTTCTGTAGCTGGAAGACTTTTCCCGAACGCTGTGCTTAGATTTGTAAGGGCGTAGGTGTCGAGATCCACCTTCCAAATTTTGCCGCCCACTCCAAGAATCAAATATGGATTAGCATCTGAAGATGGCTGATACATCCAACCACCATTGTAAAGCCCACTCCAGCTAGCGCCTTGAATCCTTGGCGTTTGGCCTGTGCGAGTGTTGATGCCTCCACCTCGCACTGTGCCATTATTGAGCATAGCGAGTTGATTGCGCTTCAATCCATGTGGATTGTTCGGACCAGCGATAGTAGTAGGACGACTTGAGTCTATGCCCTGACTCCAATCAAGAGAGCCATCAACCAACCGGATACCATCAGATGCCATTGACTCTGAAAGTAATAGGGTTCACCTTCTGCGCAACTTAAAATATGGCAAAGCCACAACCTTCCTTCCTCAAGTACGGCATCAGGTGGAAGCCTACAACTCCAGACTTGGAGATAGAGTTTTACTGCATGAGGAATTATGTGCAGTGGGATCTTAATCAGTTTGAACACTACAAAAACGCTCAGAAATTGTTATGGCCCACCCACGATCATCACCGCTGGTCTGACTTGATTCTAAGCACAATCCTTCAGGAGAGACTTACAATCGTTACTGGCCCAAAGGACACAGGCAAAACAACCGTAGCTTTGGCAAAGTTTGGACTTACTGATTACTTCGCAAACCCAAACAACACCTTAATACTCGTTTCATCCACGGAATTAAGGGGGTTGGAGACAAGGGTTTGGGGTGAATTAAAGAAGCTGTTTACGGAAGCAAAAGAAATTCACCCATGGCTTCCCGGCAAAGTTGTCGATTACATGCATGGATTGTTCACCGATGATCTTGGCGAGAATTGCCAAACCAGAGACATCAGGAAAGGGATGCTTTGTGTTCCGTGTGTCGGTGGCTCCGGTGAATGGGTAGGTATTGAGAAGTTTTGCGGCATCAAGCAGGAGCGCAGAAGACTGTTAGCCGATGAGCTTCAATTTATGAAAGCTCCATATTTGAATTCAGTCGAGCACTTGGATAAAGGGGATTTCAAGTTCGTGGGGTGCAATAACCCAATCGGGCAAGGCGATCCAGCGGACAAGATGTCTGAACCAATTGATGGATGGGGCACTGAGCCACAGACTGAAAAGACTGAAGTTTGGAAAAACAAATGGGGTGGAGTCACCATAAACCTTGATGGCCGAGACAGTCCAAACAACGATGAGCCAAAGAACAGATACCCATACCTGATTAACGATGGTGATATTCAGCGCACCCTGAAGCGGTGCGGGCCAGACTCAAGCGCCTTCTGGACTCAGGTCATTGGTAAAAGGAAAGTCGGGCTACTGGAGCACCGGATTTTAACCTATGCTATGTGCAAGACATTCGGTGCGTTTGATGAAGTCATCTGGAAGAATGGCGTTGGGTTCAAGATTTACGCCATTGACGCCAGCTATGGCGGGGACCGTTGCGTTGGTGGATTTGCTGAAGTCGGTGAAGATGTTAACGGGCAATGGGTCATCGCGTTCAGCACTCCGGTATTGATCCCTATCAAAATGAGCGAACTGGAGAACAAGATCGCTGAGGATCAAATAGCTGAGTTTGTAAAAGCAGACTGTGATGTGAACGGCATTCCGCCAGAGAACGTTTACTTCGATGCCACCGGCAGGGGATCGTTGGGCACAAGCTTTGGAAGACTTTGGAGTGCCCAAGTAAACCCTGTTGAATTTGGTGGAACACCAACACCACGGCCCGTTGCTGGAGATTTGTTCATCCTTGATCCACAGACCCGCCAGAAGCGGCTAAAGCGTTGTGACGAACACTATTCAAAGCGAGTCACAGAATATTGGTTCAGTGTTCGCTATCTGGTTGAGGCCAGACAGAGCCGAATGATGCCAAAAGAAGTGGCCGAAGAATTTGGAATGCGTGAGTGGTATATGGTTCGAGGGGACCGACGCGAGGTCGAAACTAAGGAAGAAACCAAGTTGCGAATGGGTTGTTCCCCTGACTTGGCAGATTGGGCCTGCATCATTGTAGAGGGTGCAAGACGCAAAGGATTCGTGATCAAACATGGCCAAGCAGTCACGCTTGGACCCAAAAGCGTTCAGTGGAAAGACGATCTCCGTAAACGCGCCGAAGCCATCCGTAACAGATATGAGTTGAATTACTCAGTCTGAAATGGCATCCATTGGCCATGGCAATGCTTAAGAACCGGCAGATGCAAGTCCCAAACGGGATGAGATTCACTCAGCCTGAAACCAAATGGCACTCTACGCCATGGTCCTCATTCGATACCATCGTCAATGCCGTGATTGCACATCGCCTTGGGAATCCTGCTTTGGCTCGAAAGCACAAATGGGCCACTGACTACGAGAGCGTTGCCAATGAAGTTGATAGGTTTAACGCCGCCATCTGTGAGTCCAAGGGTTGGACCGAATTTATTATTCCTGCACCTACGGAGTCTCCACCCCCAAAATTCAAAGCCCTGTCACCTTTCGCGGGAAAGCAACTAAGTGCTGCGGCGGATAAGGTTAAAAAGGTGTGGCAGGGCGTTCGTAGTTTGAATGACTGGATGGATTCAAAAGCGCCGGCAGTTGGAGGGATTTTATCCCAAAAAAGGGCTGAAATTTGCATCAAGTGTCCAGTCAACGGCCAAGGAGGACTTGAAGAATGGTTTACCAAACCCGCTAGTGAAATCATAAAACGGCAGTTTGAGCGAGCATCAGATCGCAACTTGAAAACTACCGTGGACGAGAAGCTCGGAGTTTGTCAGGCGTGCCTTTGTCCGCTCAAGTTGCTCGTCCATGTTCCTCTGGAATTCAAACTTGCGCACATGGGTCTGGAAACCCGAAAAGCTCTGGACTCACGCTGCTGGATTTTGGCGGAAGAAAAAGAGCGTAACTCTGCGTAGTGCTCCACGTGGAACAATCGAAGGACTATCATGGAAAATAAATTCTGCAAAGACTGCCGCCATCTGGTAAACCGCACGCCAGGACTTGGGTTCAACGATCCGAGGGGCGATTTCCGTTGCGCCAAAAGCCCACTGCTTCCGGTGTCTTCCCTTATCCTTGATCCTGTGAGTGGCGCAGAGCCTTACCAACTCGCTTCACTGATGCGCTTCGACGAGAAGCTTTGCGGACTGGAAGCACGATGGTTCGAGCCATCAAATGAACAGAACCGCCCCGGATTTGGAACGTGGGGCAATTAAGTTTTCCACGAATGTTAGATGCGTATAGCCATAGTGTATATCCACCCAACGGTTTCGGATCATATTTATGTGCCAATGGCAAAACGATTCGTAAACACCTATATCAAGAATCCTCCCGGTGAATCAGATCATACTGTCCACGTTGCCATCAATGGTAGTATTGAAATTGGAAAATGGTGCCAGAAATTATTCGATCCTTTGCCATGCCAATTTTTCCAGCATAATAATGCCGGGAAAGACATTGGTGCCTACCAAGCTGCCGCTGATGCCATTGAGTGTGATTTGATGATTTGCATGGGATCTCCTATCTATTTTCACAAGGCCGGATGGCTCGATCAAATTGTCCGTGCATATGAGTCGTATGGTCCTACCGTTTATGGGGCTTGGGGGTTTCAAGTTCCCAGGCAGCATCTTCGCACCACGGCATTCTGGCTTCCGCCAGAACTTCTAAATTCCTATCCAAAACGAGTCGCCAACCATGACCGCTACAACTTCGAGCATGGCGAAAACTCTATCGCTCTATGGGCCAAGTCTAACGGGTTTGATCCGCTTATGGTGACGTGGGCTGGAGTTTATGAAATTCAAAATTGGCAGAACATATCACGAGAAGAATCGCTGTTCATTGACCAACATTGCCCATGAAGCAAGTCGCCGTTTACTATCACAGCCTTCTTTCCAGCAAAGAACGCCACATAGATACCGATTACGCCATAAGTCTGATTGAAGTTCAAATGATTGCGATGAAAAAAAGCGGGTTGGCGGATTCTGCTACATCGATCTATATCGGAGTAAATGGAAGCGATACCGATGCGATGGCCATTGCATGTTTATGTCCCACTAAGGCCACAATCATTTGCCATGGTCAGGGCGCTACTACTGAGATACCAACTCTGAACGTACTCCGAAGCTGGGCAATCGACCACCCCGGTTGGTATGTGCTCTACCATCATTCCAAAGGCATTAGCACTCCAAATCAAGCTGACGGATGGAGGCGGCGCATGGAACATTACAACGTATGGCAATGGCGTAAGTGCATTGCTGCGCTCGACAAAGGTTCTGATGCTTGTGGTTGTCACTGGCTCACCCCGGAACAACATCCTGGCACTATTCTTACGCCCATGTTTGGCGGAAATTATTGGTGGTGTACCAGTGAATACGCCGCAACTTTACCCCCTCTGCCGGAACCCATTTGGGCAAACCGATATGAAGCGGAATCGTGGATCGGGCGAGGACCAAAACGCCCAAAGATAACAGATTTTTATCCCGGCTGGCCAACACTTGAAGATTTAAAACTATGAAAGATAAACAGTTGATGACTCTGGACGAACTTGCTCACATTGAGACGGATTACAAGCTTTGGACTGACAAGCGTTCAGGGGACGGTATGGGATACCTTCCTGTTTATGAACGATATTTTGAGAAGTTGCGCCAGCAGCCGATTCATCTGGTTGAAATCGGAGTCAACATGGGGGCTTCCATTCTTCTCTGGCTTGACTACTTCCCAAATGCGCGAATCACCGGCGTTGACATCGAAAAGAGAGAAAATCCGACGCACGAACGTTACACCTTCCTGCAAGGCGATCAGATGGACAAAAATTTCTGGCGCACATTCATCGAGAACCAGCCGAAGATCGATATTTTGATCGATGATGGAGGGCACCGCAACGACCAGATTGAAACTACTTATTGGTGCCTCTGGCAGCACCTTAAACCCGGGGGGCTTTATTGCATCGAAGACCTTGGCGCGGCTTACGTTCCTGACTGCAATCGTCCTGGATTCGGAAACACCATTGACTTCGTGAAGCTGCTCTGTGATCGAATCAACATGAGCCGAGGTAATATGGAATCGCTTCACTTCTACCGGGAGCTTTGCATCATCACAAAACGCCCATGACCGTCCAAGTGATCGCAAGTTACTTCAGGGAGGAATTTTTGGCCCCCCTTTTCTTTTTACACTATGATTGGGCGGATTCTATCACTCTCATTACTCGACGCCGAGACGATCATCTATTCGATGACGAGGATAAAACCAATTGGGTTAATGAAGCAGTGAGACAGTCTATGTCTGATTGGGTGGTTTTGGTGGACATGGACGAGTTCATTTTCCCCACACCGTATGGACTAAATCCCCGCGTAGTTTTAGAGCAGGAGGATGGATCACTAATTTATTCCCACATGGTGCGGGTCTGGAGGCACAAGAATGACTCAGACATAGATAGAACCCGGCATCCTGTCCCACAACGACTCCACGGGATCACAGATTTGCAAGACGATGGCGGACACATTAAGCCGTGCGTGTTCCGACCTAACACAACGATTAAGATGGGGGCGGGCAATCACAATATTGAATCTGAAACGCCACTCTTGGTTGGCCGGGAATGGTCTGGTTCACATTGGGCAAATGCTGACCCTTGTTTCTGGGTGGAACGTGAGACACGGGATCGTGGACCACGATTGACGCAACGCAACAAGGAACGAGGTTACGGCACGCACACGCTCCGAACCAAGGAGCAAATATTGGATGAGTGCAAAGCTCACGAAAACGATCCGAAAATCATCTCTATATGAGCAACCTAACTGACGAAGATTTGTTAAAAGCCATTGAAAGTGGACTGGTGCCAATAGGATTTCTATACCGCCACAAAACCACTAGCAAAGACGGCACTTGCTCTCCCGGTGAATGGGAATGGTATGAACCCGGAAGTCCCGGACACTGGCATCGAGGTCCAACATTCCGAACTTGCATGGAGAATCTATTAAGACGTGATTGACGCCAAGCCTGCTCAAGCGTAAGGGTTAGGTCATTGATCAGTAAATCCTTATGAAATTTGGATCAGCGGAGAGTATAGAGTCGTTGTGCTGGCAACTGCGGTTAGCTGACTTTCCTCGATCCCAGAATCGTGCCCTGATCGATGAAGCATTCAATGGCGCACCTCCATACACCGATCAGGAACGACGAGATAACGGCATCAACGTCAATGTCAACTTTCTGGAAGGCACAAAGCTAGCCTTAGATGCCCGTCGCCAATATAACAATGCCCTCCTTAAACCGGGACGATTCTACACTGCCAAAACTGATTACGGTCCAAAACATAAACGGCAGGATTATTCCACTGTAGTCAGCACTCAGGTAAACCGGATCATGAAGAATAATCCGGTCTATTACGAAACTCTGCGTTCCAAGATTGCTCTTTGCGTTCTGCACGGCATTGGCCCTGCCGCTTGGGGTGATCGTGACGGATGGTGCCCTGATGCGCTCGGTGTTGAAGATGTGTTTGTTCCATCGAACACACTTCTCACCATGAAGAACCTGCCATTCTTCGCCATCTACCGCGCTTACACCGCCAACCAACTTTCAAAACTAATTCACGGTCCACAAGTTGATCCTGGCTGGAATGTTGATGTAGCTGAAGCCGCTATCAAATGGGTGGATCAAGAGGCGCAAATATTGATGGGCACAACCTGGCCTGAAATCTGGTCGCCAGAGAAGATGGCTGAACGAGTCAAGGGCGATGGTGGTTTGTATGCCTCAGATGCAGTTCCTACGATCAACTGTTGGGACTTTTATTTTTGGAACGATAACGACAATGTGCAGGGTTGGAACAGGCGCATGGTGTTGGATGCTTATCAACCTCCTGGCATTGGTGGTGTCACACCAAACAGTGTTCCATCACGCCGTCGCAACAGTAAAGGGGAAGAACTTAGCTCAGACAAATTCATCTACAATCCTGGTAACAGAAAATACGGCTCGCGCTTGTCTGAACTGGTTACCTGGCAATTCGCGGATCTCTCTGCCGTTGGACCCTTCCGATATCATTCCGTGCGCGGCCTTGGCTGGTTGCTCTATGCCGTGTGTCATCTTCAAAACCGGTTGCGCTGCAAATTCTCTGAAGCTTCTTTTGAAACGTTGATGATGTACATGCGGGTAGATTCACTGGATGACGCTGAACGCGCTTTGAAGGTGGAATTGATCTCACGCGGTATCATCGACAACACAGTGAAGTTCATTCCACAAAATGAACGCTGGAATCCTAATCAAGCCTTAGCAGAAGGTGGATTGCTTCAAAACGCACAGATCATCCAAGAAAACGCTTCGTCCTATCGGCCTTCACAGAACTACTCAGATCCCGGCAATGTCGAGAAGACCAAGTTTCAAGTGATGACTGAGTTGAACACTCAGACTGCTCTGATTTCCTCCGGGTTGCTTCAAGCTTATCGTTATCAGAAATCTGAGTTCATCGAAATCTTTAGACGATTCTGCAAGAAAAACTCGCGTGACCATGAAGTGCGCGAGTTCCGCAATAACTGCCTTCGTGGTGGTGTGCCGGAAAAGATTCTGGTGCCAGAAGCGTGGGAGATTGAGCCTGAACAAGTCCTTGGCGCTGGCAACAAGACGCTGGAAATGGCCACGACTCAGTTGCTCATGCAGTATCGCAATCTCTACGATCCAAGTGCGCAACGGCGAATCTTGCGTGATGTCACTCTAGCCATCACGGATGATCCGGCGCGTGCTGATGATTTGGTGCCAAATGAACCTTCAACCAGTTACGCCACAGACGACGCTCAACGCGCTGCTGCTGTGCTTTTGGCTGGATTACCGATGGCGTTCAAGGAAGGCGTGGCTCATGATGAGTATGCCACCGCGCTCCTTAACTCCATGCAGCATGAGATTGGAAAGATCAAAGCCATGCAAAACAACATGGCCACACCCGATCAAATTGTTGGATTGCTGGCAATTGCTGGTGAGGATATTGAAGGCAATCCTGTTGGTGGAAAAAACGGCAACGGCGTAGCACAGCATTTGATCAAACTTTCCGAAGATCCTGAGTCACGTCAAACCGTTAAGCAGATGCGGGATGTGCTTGGTAAAGCCCTGAACGAAGTCAAAGGTTTTGCGCAACGAATACAGGAACAACGCAAGGCTGTGGCAGAACAAAATGGACAAGCCGGAATGTCTCCAGAATCTCTGGCCAAAGTTGAAGAACTTAAACTCACTGCCGAGACCAAGCGCGAGTCCGCCCGCCAAAGCCACGGAATGAAAGTTGCCCAAAAACAGGTCGCCTTTGACCAAAAAATGCGCGAGCAACAGGATCAGCACCGTATGGACATGGAACGCCAAGCCGCTGAGGTGCAAGCGGACATTGCTGCTAAAGCCGCCCAGACCGCTGCGGAAATTGCTCGACAGGAAGCCAAACCCAAGGAATCATCCACGGCAGAATGAACCGCCGAAGTTTCTTCCAAAAAGCTGCCGCCTTCGTCGCTGGGACTTTATTGGCGCTCAAGCTTAAATCAGAAATGTTCCCACAAAATGAACGCTGGAATCTAAACCAAGCCATGACGGAAGTGGACACTCCATTTAACCCCATAGATTACATGGGCCATTACACTTGGGAAACCATTAGCTTGAAGATGGACTGAATGATCACTGTTTAGAATTTAAGACATGATGTCGCCTAAAGCCAGATTCAATGCCAGTCCAGACCGTCGCTCTTTCCTTAGTCAACTTGTAGTCAACCCAACCTTCCTTGATGCCATAGATTCTGCCCTGCTCCAATACGGTGAAACCTTGGACGATCAACAAGCTGCTGCCGTTGAAAGTGGAGTACGCCAGAAAGGTGCTCGCGAATTTGTTAAAGTGCTCCTGAACCTTTCCAAGACCATAGACATTCCACCACGTCCCGATCACGACAATCTGAAACGCACATAACTATGCCAGCCGAAGCCCCCGTAGCTCCTGCCTCTGTTGCTGATGCCGCCGCTGATGCCGCCGCGCTTGGCGGTTCACGTTCAGGCTCATCTTTTGGCACAGGCAAAAACCTTGAAAGCTCCTTTTCCACACTCGACAAGTTCGCCAAACCACCATCTCATGAACCGGGGACAATCCCACCGCATCCATCTCAGAAAGCTAAAGAAGCCGCCAAACAAGAACAGCCTCCTGAAAAAGCCAAAGAAACTCCACCACCTAAACCGGATGAAAAGGCAGCAGAAGAACCAAAGACCGATGATCCCGCCAAGCAAGTAACCGATCCAAAGGCTGTCGAACAAAAGCAAAAGAAGCCTGCTGATTTCCTACGTGAAAAGCTACAAAAAACTGAACAGGAACGTGACACGTTTAAGGCTGAGTTGGAGAAGGTCAAATCCATCAAGCCAGAGGACAACCCGGAGATCAAGTCACTCTCTGAACGCCTTGAATCCGCCCTGAAAGAGAAGCAGGCACTTGAAGATGAATTTCGTTACGTCAGTTACGAGAAGTCGCCTGAGTTCAAATCCAAGTATCAACAGCCGTTCAACGATGCCTGGAATCGGGGCCGGCAAATGTTGTCTCGCCTGAAAGTGACTGATGCTGAAGGTAACAGCCGAGCCGCTACTGCTGATGATTTTGATTCGATCATGCAAAACTACCTGCACGATCCCGAAGCTGCCGCCACTCAACTCGAACAGATGTTTGGTTCACGCGCCAGTTTGGTCACTCCGCACATGCTTGAAGTGGAGAAGGCTGGGCACGCCATGAACGGGGCAATTGAAGAATACAAGAAGGTAGGCGCAGATCGTGAAAAGCAATATCACGAAACCAGTTCCAAAGTTTCCAAAGAGATCGAGTCACACTGGCAATCCGCCACTAAGCCTGAATCTGTCCCGGACCAGTGGAAACCGTTCGTGCTGCCTAAGGGCCAAGACAAAGATGGCAAACCAATCGACGAAGAAGGTGATAAGATGTTGGAACGAGGGCTAGCTGAGTTCGACCGTGCTGCCAGAGAGAATGCACGTGATCCAAGCCTGTCCAAAGAGCAGCGTGAAGCCATTCTTGGCCGTGCTGCTGCCATGCGCAATAAAGCGGCAAGTTTCAATCGGTTGGTGCGCGATGTTAAAGCCGGACAAGCTCGCATTGCTGAACTGGAAAAGGAACTGGAAGGCTTTAAGAAGTCTGAACCTGGCACAGCGGAAGGTGATTCTGACGCCACTAAGACAGTCGGTGCTGCCGCCGATACCATGGAAGGCGTGCTTGGTTCACTTGAGAAACGTGCGCAACCGAAGTTCCATTGATCATGGTCTGGATCGTGTTCATTCTGTTTTCGTTTCCATTCGTTGCAATTGTTTGGTTCGAGTTCTCTCTGTTATTCAAACGCATCAACAACGCCGATGCCCGCATTCTGCGCCTTGAACAAGTCGAAGATCGCCGCCATGCCTTCGATAAAACCATGGCAGACAAGGCGAGCGATACTATCAAGCTAAGGTGCAAACCAGATCCCACTTGTAAACACTGTCATGGACGTGGACATATCGGGAAAAATACTGAAACGGGTCTTTTCATCGTTTGCACATGCTGCGGATAAACTTTTATGACTGAACCAACAATCAAACGCGGTCCCGGAAGGCCGCCAAAGAATCCTGTAATCACCGATGAAATGCACGCCGAATTAGCCAAGACGGTGCCGCCTGCTATGCCGGATATAGCCGAAACACTCCCAGCATTACTAGAAACCAATTCATCAAAAGTAGAAACGCCAGAAGCCATCACGCTTCCATCTCTGATGTCCGAACTATCCATCATCGGTGACATCCTTTCCAAACGGCACAAGAACGCCATGGTTGGTTTGCGCTATTCACCATCCAGCACCGGATTCTACATCTTCAGTGAATACTCTACCGCTGAAGGCAAACTAAACCGATACACCTCGCGCAAGATCACTGATTCACTCACACCAAAAGGGCTGGCCATGGTCATTGAGGAAGTGAAAAGTGGAGTGGGGATTTGAATAATCCTTGGTATAAACTTATGGAAACACTTGCTTCTGCTCTCATTGGTCACATGGTAGGCGATTATCTAATGCAAAACGATTGGATGGCCCTCAATAAAAAGAAACATTCTTGGCCGTGCTTTGTTCATTGCCTCCTTTGGACTCTTTCAGTATTCAATTTTACCCAATGGGGATTGATTCCCTGTGCGTTCTTGTTCGTTACGCATTTTATTCAGGATCGAACATACATTGTGAAGTGGTGCATGGAGCACGCAGGCCAATCTGGATTCACTCAACCGCCATTTGCTCCTTGGTCACTAATCGTCGTAGATAATACTTGGCATCTTGTCCAAATCTGGTTTGCTTGGAAATATCTAATTTAGTTGACTCAAACCCGTTAATTTGCTTCAATCGGCCCCGTCTCAGGAATGGTTCTTGGGACTATTATTATTATCGGTTTACAGATTATGAAACTACGATTCGAGGTCAATCAAGCCGAAGCTTTCCGCCGAGGCATCAACATCGAAAAATCCATCGTCACAATTGACGTTGATCCTTCCAGCCTAAATCCGTTCCAACGAAGCATCATCGCGGATCGACTCAGAGGCATTGATGTTTGCAGGCTTGAACTAAATGCATTCAACAAATTTTCTCCGTTAACTCGATTCGACGCCGAAGCCAAACGACATTATCCCAAACATGTTATAGCCAATGATGCAACCCTAGACGCACTCATTGATGCCATCATGGAGGATGACAAAGTTATTTCAAAGAAAAGTGATTGATTCTGAACGCTTAATTTGCTTCAATCGGCGGTGACGTGCAGTGAAGTGCATAAACCTAAATTCTAAAATTTGCCCCGTCGACGACACCAGAACAAAGGAAGGCCAAGAACGAATACGCAAAGCAATGGCGCTCAAAGTGGACCGCCGAACAAAAACAAATAGACAAAGAAAAAAGGCTGGCAGCATGGAACGCATTATCCGAAGCGCAAAGGCAGCAAAAAAGAGATGCAATGAAGGTTCGTTTCGACAAAAACAAAGCTGCAATACTTGCAAATCGGAAAGGATATTACCACAAACGACAATTAAAAATCAAAGATGGACTATGTGTATCCACGTCAAATTGCACAGAACCATTGGTAGGGAAAACAAGATTCTGTTTGAAGCACTGGTTGATAATTGTAGCCAATTCAAAAAGAAGGAAAAATGACACCAACCGAAATAGGTGCAAATGGACTGAGCTTTTACTGTTGTGGAATCAACAGAAAGGGCTTTGCGCCATCACTGGAGTTGTTTTAACTCCGGGAATAAATGCTGAACTAGATCACATTGTTCCCGTTTCAAGAAATGGAACAAACCATATATCTAACCTTCGGTTTGTACATGAATCGATCAATCAAATGAAGGGCAGCAAACTGGATAGCGAATTCAAAGAAGTGTGCAGGTCGCTAATCCAAGGATTAACCAATTGGACAAACTCCTAAAATAATCCATTGACAGTTTTGGTGTAGCGTAGTAGTCGGTGTATCAGACGGTCATTGACCGAGCGAGTGCTGAGCACAGGTTGGCTGAGATACCAACCCTCCGTGGAACCATCAACCACGTTAATAAAAGACGGACATTCTAAATTCTAGCGACTGCAAGAAGTCGCAGCCTGAGCGTAATTACGAACGCAGGGGCGGTGAGGGCAGAACTCCCGTAGCAGATTAACCCTAGCAGGGCAATTGTGCTAACTGCTAACACTTAGAAAGAATTTTTTATGCCCGGTTGTCCAGACCCTACAGTGATTTCGGCCTGTAATTTTTCACAATTCCTCGTGGATCAAATGCCGGTCTATGATCGTCTCATTTTGGAAGATATTACGCCAGTGGACTCATGGATACTCAATATGAAGACTGGAACTTTTTCTTCATATAGTGGCGTAGAGCACACGTTAGACCGTTTCAATGACGTGTGGCCCGACACCACCAAGCAATGGGATCGCACCCAATCCGGTAATTGCCTTGGAACACCTTGCGATAAGGCACGTCATAGCATCGGCTGGGGCGCTACTCGGTTGAGTTACTTCCTTGAGGAACAAAGCTGGAAGACTCCATTGCTTTGCTACGACCAGGAGATGCACATCACTCATGCTCGTGAACATTTCCGCCAGATCATCAGCGACATTCTAAAGCCTTCGACTGCCGCGATTATGTCCAGCTTCATGCGCAAACGCGCCTTGATCAACGCTGGCAAGAAATGGGCGGCTAACAAAACCCAAAGCGATTTCACATTCACATTCTCAGTTGGACCAAATGGCGATGAAGAAATCTTCTTTGACACATCGGTAGCACCGAACATCGGCGGCACAGACGCCACTGGCCTTGGGTTGCTTACTCCACAGATGTTGCAACGCCGGTTTGAGCCGCTCATGCGCATTGGTTACGGCGGCAAGAATCCATTCAAAGAAACCGCTCCGTTCATTGAGTTGGTAACAGACATTGCCACTTGCTGGAGCCTTGATCGATTAGGTGGATCGGTTGGTGTTGGTGGAGGCAATAACCCCAATGTGCAAGCCAACTGGCGCTTTGAAGAATGGGGTTCAGCCAATAAGTATTGGCGCTATGGCTACTCCGGGCAGCTTGGCAACTTCATGGTTCGCACCGATTGGGCTGGCCTGCGCTTCAATTACAAGCAGGACTTGGGCGCTGGCAGTGCTCCCAATCGTTACCGCTATCAGGTTGTGTTGCCCTACAAGAACGTGCCTTCTACGGGTGCTGGCGGGGCTGCTGGTCTGCGCCGTATCGCTAATCCTGACTTCGACGCTGCGCAATATGCGATCAGCTACATCTGGCACAAGATGGGTATGGAAGCCTTGGTTGCCGATGCTACTCCGGTTAATCCTGAGATGCCATATTCCAGCCGTAACTTCGGCGGCAAATGGCAGTTCGTCATGGATAACCTTGGCGAAGACGAAAATGGCCGCGCTATCGAGAACTTCCTGCGCAACAAAGGAATGTTCGTGGCTGACTTCAAACTGGCTATTCGCCCGTTGATGACCGAGTTCGTGGAAGGCATCTTCCATAAACGCGAACCGATGTGCGTCTATGTCGTGCAGCCGTGCAACAGCGACCCTGGCTATCCTTCTCAAGATTACAATTCGGCCAATGGCGATTGCGACACCACCTATGAGCTTACGTTCACCCCGAACAAAGCAATTCATGGGGACGGCAGTGCGCAGACCTACGAGATCGCTCAGGACACCATTGTTTGCGATGGTTCACCCGTCAGCCATGCTGCTATTACTGGCACCACTACATTGGCGGCATTGGTGACACAGTTAAACACTTACGCTGACTTCCTTGGCACATGGTCCGTTTCCGGCAGCAACATTGTCGTGGCCGGCACGACTTGCGCTAATCTGGAAATGAACTTCCTGGAGCACGTGGCTTAAAACCGTCCGTGAAGGGGTTGGGTGCTTGATAAGTGCCCAACCCCTTTACACAATGAAACCGCTTCTAATCAAGTGGATGGAAGCCCCAAAAATATGGCTGATTTCTATAACGACGAAGCCGGTCCAAGCGAGGCACAGGAAGCACCCGAATCTGTGGAAGACAAGGATGAAGGAGAACAAACCGCGCTGGTCAACCAATCACTGTGTCCGGGGATGAAGGTTGGATCTAAGTTCGAGGTCGAAGTGGTTAGTGTTCTCGATGATGAGTACGAGATTTCATATCTCAAAAAAGACGAAAAAGAAGAAGAAAAGCCAAACCGATCCACCATGGAAGAATCAGAGGATCGGTTAGGGGCCATGGCTGTTCCACCATCGGAGGCATAACGTGGCCTGCGATATAACAACCTTGCTTAGCAATGCCAGTTGTTGGCAGTGCTTACCCCCAGGACAATGGAACCTGATCCGGCTCAGCTTATTGTGCAGGATCGCAAATGGAGATGATAGCGTGTGTGATGTTGAAACTCTTTTGGCGGAAGCATCCTGTTTCCAGTGTTTACCGGCAGGTCAGCAGCAATTGATCGAACTTTCATTACTCTGCCAAATTGCCACTAATGGCGGCGGGGGTGGTGGAGGTTCAGACTTCAATTCTGATGGCGTCATTGACCCTGTGGCTGCACCAACCGATCCTACAAAAACAAATCTCTACACCAATACCGCTGCTGGCACATTGTGGATATGGCCAGCCGGGGGAGCAGCGTGGCAGCAAATAGTCTGATTTCTATGAAACACAAAATCTGGTGGTTTTTAGCAGGTATCGTGTGCTTGCTATTTGCGGTAGAAGCAATTCCAGCACCAAGCCCAACCATTTACGTGCCTTGGCCAGCAGTGATTGGAACGAATGAAATTCAGGTCAACACAAGCGCGGCTACCAGCAAGATGCGCATTGGTCCCGCAACCCCCATCAGCCAAATCGCCTCCAACGCCGCGCAGAATGTGGTGAATGCGAGTGCGGTTTGGACGAACGATGGTTCAATCACGTATCCGATTGTCCAACAAGCAGTCTATATACAGTCCGAAAAAGGGTTATGGATTGGTGACAGCAATGCTCTCAGAAATTTGCTAGGCTCATGGACATCTTCGGGACAAACCATCTCGTCTGTCCTGAGCGGGGATAGTGGGCATCAGTATAATGGATTCACGTTTGGTTACGCCAACAGCGGAACGAATGTTTACATCCAAGCAACAAGCTCGTCAGGTGATCCGCACATGGACTTCCTGATGTACGTAAACACCAATAACGTTGGTCACAACTACGATCTGGACATAGACCTTAATCGTAGTTTGATCGGTTTAAGTTCCACCGATAGCCAGAGCCGTTTTGTTATCGCAAACGGTGATGCGTTCTCAACCGGCAATATGCTGTTGGCGACGTTGAGGGGAATCTTGAAAATGGCACTTGGAACCAATGGGTCACTCTTTATCGCGGGTACAATCACCAACACCGCCCTCTCGCCATCCAAACTCGTTGCCACCGGCACCGGCACAAACCTGACCAGCAGCGCCTATGGCGACAGCGACATTGCCGGATGGCTTGCGACCAGCAATAGCTTCGTCAAGATTCAAAACGGCACCGCGAACGCGCTGATTGAAACCAACTCTACGTTAATCGGCGCGGTGGCTCGCCCTGCCACTGGCGCAACCACGCCCGCATTCGCCGTGGGCAACACCAACCTGAGCAGCACCAACCTATATGTAGGCACAAATGGTAATGTGGGGATCAATACGAATGCGCCCTCAGTGCCGCTCGAAGTTACCGGACCAAGCGGCACCGCAAATATTCTTACCGTGACAAGCAATGGAAACCCCATTGTCCATATTGCACCCTACGGTATTCGTGTTCGTACACCATCATCAAACCCAAGCATCCCTGAAATTGCCTCCATCTCAGGCACCAATACTGGAATTTCATTTAATACTTCGGCCCCAAACATAACGTTCTTAGTGAACAGCGCACAGGCAGCAATGGTTGACGCAACAGGATTTGGAGTTCTTTCTGGTGGTGCATTTACTTTTGTAAACAACTCCTCAACGATCAACGCCAATCCTGGCACAAAGATTGTCTCGCCACGTTTAGGAAGCGTGATAGTTAGCAATGCAGTGGCTCTAACAGCTTACAGCCTCGGCGGAACCATTTGCGTGTCGAATAACCCGATAGCAAGTGCAGGTGCCTCACAAACCAACCTTATCACTTTTACGGTTAAGGCGAACACTCTCACCAACAACGGAGACCGCATCAAAGCCCGATGGTCTGGTCGATTTGGTGCGACCGCAAATACCAAAGACCTTTTCGTAATCTTTGGATCAGAGACAATTCTGGACACTTCGGCACAAATTGTGAACTCCGGTGCATGGACTGTCGAAGCGGAGATAATCCGAACAGGCAATACCTCTCAAGCCGCTTCTGCTGAGTTTCACGGTGCGGGTGTTACTCTTTTCACAACTGCTGCGGCAGTGGATTTAGTTCAGACCAACGGTATCGCAACTGTGCTCAAAATGATGAGCACGGCTGCTGGAGATGGAGACGTAACAAACAGGACCATGACAGTTGAATTTTACCCTGCACCGTGAGCTTACGGCTTCCATGTTTCAAATCTGACCACATCGCTAACGATGGTTTGGTCAACTCCAAATTGCGCCCCAAGTTCCTCTTGGCTGTAATCGCCAGTCGCATACAGTGCTCGAATTTGTTCCGCTTTCTGCATCGTCAGCTTTGCCGAGTTGCACTGTTCCCCAACATGTCTTGGGGGCTTTACAAGTCGCCCTTTTCTCATGGCGTCCATGGTATTATCCATGTGTGTGCCAAGGAAAAGATGATCCGGGTTTACACAGCGGCGGTTGTCGCATTTGTGGAGCACAAAAAGATCGCCGACCTCTCCGTGGTGCAGGAACCAAGAAACACGATGGACGTAGAGCACTCCACCCAGGCGCCCATTCTTGCTGATTATTGCGTATCCATTGGGGATAAGACAACCTGCCCACTCCCAACATTTTCCAAGTTCGGGAGTGTGGGGTTGAACCGCTCCATCCTTATTCGCCTTACTCCAAAAGCGGTTGAGAAACGTTTTGGAAAATCCTTGAGCTTGCAGGAACTCCTGCGTAATTTCATTTCGCATTCGATCAGTTTGGTTGATTGTTTGTCACGCCTTCGGTTGTTCGTTCAACGCGAAGGCACTTTTATTATGGCTCAAACTGAAGCATTTTCGCAAGCATGAAAACTCTCCTTGCCCTACTCCTAACCGCGCTCTCGTGCTTCGTGGCACAGCAACCGCCTACGACGTGGAAAGCCTACTTTTGGGGCGGAAACCAATACCGCCCTGTGGCGGCAGACACCAGCTTCGCTTTCCGCACCGAGGGCAGCAAAGACGCCTTCTGTGCTTTCTTGATACTGGTCCAATTCCCAGGGCCACAGCGCAGCCGACCCCGCTTACACGGCAGCATTTCAGGCAGTGGTGGCGAACGTGATGCAATCTGGCCTAGCACTTTCTGGAGGAAGTTTTTACGACACGGGAGTGGCGATTATGCCTAACACTGGAACGGCTCACTTTGACCTGAACAGCTTCATCGCCCAATGACCGAGGACGAAACCAACTGCCAGCGGTTGTCGAAACTCGAAGCCGAGTTGAAGGCCGAACGTGAGTTGCGCCTTGCCTTGCGCGATCTGTTTGACGAACGTGATAAAGCCAACAAAGAAGCGATCAAAGCCGCCTTCGCGTCGGCAGAGAAAGCCAATGACAAAACCGATCAAGGCTTGAAAGAATACAAACTTGCCAGCAACGAATGGAGGGCGACGGTGAACGATCTCGTCACCCGCATCAGCGCAAAGGGTGAGGGACTGCATCAAGGTTGGGCTTTCCTTTTGGGTTTAGTCGGTCTGGCAGGAACAATCACCGCCATCGTTTTGGCGTTTAGAAAGTGAGAAAATTATGAGCACTATACTTTTGGCACTCTGGGTGATCTTGTTTGGCGTCATGGCACTCTTTCCATCGCAAGTGCCGAACTGGATTGTGCCATTCACAGCCATCGCAGTTGGCCTTATCGTTCTTGTTGGTGCCTGGCGAAGTCCAAAAACTTGATGCGTCATGGAAGAACCGCACAAGGACGTGCCGAAACGCTCCAAGGGCGACAAGGACTTTATTTCAGAGTGCCAATGGTGGGTGAGAGAAGGTAAAAAAGAACACGATGAAAAGCATAAAAACGACAATCGGCGGAGCGTTGGGGACGTTAGGGACAAGCCTTAGCGGTGTTGCGAGCATCAGCGCCATGTCTCAGTTTAATGGAAGTGGCAACATCACTAAGTTTACAATGGCTTGTGTAGCGACTGGCACGCTGCTTTCATGCCTTGGGAAGTTTTTCACCGCCCTGTTTGCAGCCGACAACAGCGAAGTTCAACGACGCTTAGTCGATCACGATGCGCAGATCGCCCAAATTAAAGAGGACACAACGCATACACAAAAACCGAAATGACCCCATTGCAAGTATCACCAGCGCCATCGGTGCTTACTCCATCTGTTCACCGCCTTGATGAACATGGACGCAAGGCGACCTTCATCATCGGCCAATTCGGCGCTGTGATCCCCGCGCCAAGCTGCAACAAAACTTTCCTCAGCAACCCAAAAGCGAGTCCGCTGCCTGTCGCATGTGGGCTTGAAGTAAGCTGTGTGCCTGCCTTAAAGGTTGCTGGGGATTAGAAATGTTGGTCATCTCCAGAAAAGCGAATGAATCATTCACCATCGGCGACAGCATCACTGTAACCGTCTGCAATATTCGTCTGGACCAAGGCCAACCCATTGTCCGAATTGGGATTGACGCTCCGAAAGAACTCGCTATACATCGCTCCAATGCGAAAGCTAAGTATGAAAAACCTTCTGACCCTCCTTTTACTGGCAGCCACGATTAACCTTTTGGCACAGGAACCGCCGATACCCCCACCGCCACAACCACTATTGAACGCTGGAGGCAACGCAATTCCAGCCCCACCGATGCCAGTGCCGCCAGAGCCGGCAACACCCGGAACCGCTCATCAGTGTTGGCAGACGAACATTGTTTTCATTGACACAAACCTTTTGCTTGGCACACGCCTAAACCAAAAAGTGATGACGGCTGGTGTTGAAATCGTCCCTAAGCACTGCCCTAAAATCTGGTACTTCGGCATCGTTAACGAAGAACGCCGTCAATGGTGTATCCACGAACATGAAGCAGCGGCATTCGAGGCCAGCCAGTTCGATCCCGGACTAACTCAGTTGTGGCGCACGAAATATTTCGTTGAGGATTTAATGGTGGTGAAACTTAAAAAACCTACACCGCGCCAATGGATCATCCCCGCACAGGTTTCTAAATGATCCGCGCACTGTTCATCTTCTTCACTTGTGGCGCGTTTGCACAGACGTTCGACGTAGTGCCAACTCAATGGACTTTTTCGCAGGTTGGCCAGGTGATGACCGTTCAAGCGTTGTTCCAATCTTCGGTGCCAGGCAGTTACTACTTGCTTCGTTCAACTGATTTAAGTTCATGGACAACCGTGGCTTGCCTTTCGGCCACGAACTATGCCTTGCGCCAGATCACAACTCAATGTCCGATGGATACAACGCCGCGAAGTTATTTGCGTGTTGTGCGTGGGGGACTTACGGTAGGTTGTTGCTGCAAATAAAAATGGTGAGACAGGTTTTACCCCATCTCACCGTACCCGACCGGACCCCGCCTAACAAAACAATACCGAACCTGACATGGCCTGACCATACCCCAATCAACCTGACCAAGGCCCACCATTTCTCGCCATACCATAGAATTCCACTCCACAGACTACCGTTCCTTACCGGCCCGAAGGCCCGTACCGCACCTCGACAGAACTTAACCCAACTCACCAATCCATACCTTTACTTACCATGCCTCTAAATCAGTCTTCCAACACTTCAAATCCAACAACGTTGAAACGTCCGAATGAAGGACGGAAATCTCCAAGTCCAATCAGCTTGCCAGCCGCCGCAATCGTTGAGTTGAGAAGTTGAGGCTCAATGTATTCCGGCAGGTTGATCATCAAAATGAACTTTGCCTTCCAACCTTCACGCATCGCTGGACGCGAACGGGTAATGGCGTTTCTCTGAATACAAACCCTTCTGCGATCCATGTAATCCCACTCTTTAACCCCAAGACTGGCGAGTGGAGTGAGTGAAATCACAGCCGCCTTAAACAAGTCCGCTGCCGACTTACGCGGGGACCGAGGGTCTTGTTGGAACTTGGCGGCACCAACAATCGCACCTCGCAGATATTCACCGGGAATTGCCAACTCGCCTTCATCTGTTCGATAGACGTAGCTTTCAACGTCATCAGATTTTTTCTCTGCACTTCCTTTCTTGGCCTTCGATTTCGACTCAACCGATTCGCAGTTCCACCGATGGAACAAGATTGGAGCCGTGCCTTCAATTGTGATTTCACACCGATAAGGCATCATCATTTCAATGCCATTTGCTGCACCGTTACTTGGAGACTCACCACCTATTGCGCCAACGATTCTATTTTTCTCTAATGTTTTTGCCATAACTGACCACGCCCATCCAGACCGAAGCCGATCACGCCTAACAGGATCACGCCGAAGCCCATGGGAATTTTAAGAGCACCAGACCGCCAAAAGTTGTAGCGCCTCGCTTGGGAAGCGAAGCCAATTGACGACTGGTGCAAATTGTTTTGGTTTGCATAACGGGCTACAATCCGTTTAACAGTTGCAATTTCAGCAGAATACCGGTAATAAGTCAATAATAAACTTTGGAAATATGAAAATAACCCTGCTCCTTCCACTCCTCTGTCTCTGCTGCACCTCTTGCAGCACAACGAACATCTCGAAGCTCGCCGAGCAGTTAAAGAACGACCCCGCGACAGTGGACCTCAACGTAACGACTATCTGGGGTTCGTTTCAATTCCATCGCTCGTTCCCAACGAATTGGGTGCCGCCGAAGAAGTAGGGCACAGGATGCATTTTTGCGGAGCGTTAACCACTGACTATCATCTTACTCCCCGAATGAGGAGAGATCGAACCGTGATCCGATCTCATTCGCCCGTCACGGCGAACAGCCTGTATTAAATTGGTGGCTGCTCGTTGCTTTACCCCGGTTTTTCTCCGGGCAAGCAGCCATTAAAATTGATGCGGCATCGAACCCTTGTTCGTTCTCAGCTTGGCTAACCCGCCATGCCGCGTGGCGTTCTCGTTTCGCGCATTTGGCTCGCACTTACCTTACCTTCATGGAGCGCGTGGAATCAGGTCCACTCTGCTTTGATCCACTACTGCATTGAGCCATTGGTAATTTATTCACAGCCAGCGCCATGTCATATCACAATGAAACCGGGCTGCGCATTTCTGCGCTCTGTTAATTTCAATCCGCACCCTGCAACTCAATGCGGGGTGACATCTTTATCGCTCTCTGGCGCTGGCTGAAATTTGGTGGCTCCCCCCGCTTTTCACGAGAATCCCGCGAACAGCCAGCCTAGGACTCTCGTTCGCAGTCATCGGAATTGCACCGATAGTAGCCATAAATGGATTACGGCTTCGGGGTCGGAGTGCCAGCAACCAAACCAAGGTTCGCCGCATTGGCTCCAATCACACTGAGGCGGACTACATCGCTGATTTCCTCAACGCCCTCTCCGAGGTCGGCATCGGCCTTGACCATGACTTCCGTATCACCCGGATCATCGCTGCTGATCAGGTCAGCGGACAGGCCGTCATCGGCAACCTTCACTTGGCTGCTTCCACTGATGACTGTCCATGAAGGTGAGCCATCCAGTTTGGCAGGTTTGCCGGTAGCGGTGACGGGTTTCAACGTAACGTTTACTTGCTGCTCATTTGTTATTCGAATTTCCAGGGGCATTTTTATCTCTTTCTCTTTTGGTTTTGGCTGCCCGACAGACCAACCGAATCGAACAGTCCGTGTTTTTGTCTCACTACATCCAAACAACCGGCAAAGCCAGTTTTGGAAATTTGTCTTTTTCACAACGTGCTCAATCTCGGCGATTGATGCATCAACTTCAATCACAACTTTAGGCATAGCAACACTCACTCTACCTGCTCGCGCCCTTCTCGGCAACGGTGGGGATCTCCTCCTGAATCCTCGTGTTCCACGCCTTGATCGCCTCGCGTCGTGTCGCGAATGTCAACATGGATTGATAGCCTTGGCAGTGCTCAGTATTGCAACCGGCAGATTTGCGCACATCACCAAGCAACTCCGATTCTTCAATTTGAACATCGTTACTGCCGCAGAATGGACATGGAAGTAATGTTTCTTCGCTCATTTTGGCATTGGTTTATGAATGTCTCGTCTTGGTCCCCGCCATTGATACAGTCCCATCGGTGAACTAATCCAACCGCCTTCAGCATTGTCGCCGCCCAATGGAATCCACCACATCCCTCCCCCGCGTGCCTACTCTCCCTATCATGCTTAGATTGAACTGCCATGATAAGTTCGTTGTATTTGGAATTCGTTTCACCATTTTTTAATCCCTCCAAAACTTCAATCGCTAGAATTAAATTTTCACGCGCAATCTGCGCATCATCATAGCGACGTTTCCTTAATTTTGTGGATATGCTTTTGTGGTATTTGTCTGTTGCGCTAACGATCAAACACAGTTCATACTTTCGCAAAAGCTGAAGCATTAGCACACTCATATTTGAAAATCAATCTGCGGTTCTCTTTTTTTGAAAAATGTTTCTTCAACGGACTCACCTTCGATCAGGCGATGGATATAACAAAACAGGATAGCCATCAGCAACCCACGTGGGAGTTTTACATTCCATTCAGCAATCTCCCGCTTCGCCACATCAAAGGCGTGCTTGCGTGTTAGAGTTTTCATTCTGGATCTTCAAACAGGCATTATCCGCGTATTGATGGCCAAACTCCATTCGCACCATCTCAAGAGCTTCCCTGGCGCTGTGCGCAGTGATTTCAACGACACATTCTGCGCCACGATTTACACAGTAAACTTTGCCTTTGATCAACGGGTTAAGTTTGACGCGGGAGATCATGGCAACACTGGTTCAACTCGCACCTCAACCTGAATCGCGTCGGGCTGTTCATCAGTGTAAGTGCAATGATTCAGCGCCTCTCCCTTGGACATACAAAGCTTTCCTGTAATCTGCCCATTGGGATAAAGATTCATCCAGAACGTACGCTTGAAAGCTGGATGCTTTTGAATTGTTGCATTCATGCCGGGATCACCGTCTCTTTCCAGATGCCGCCTTTCGACTTGGCAATTCTCTGACTTCAACTTTAACGATTTTACAGTAGCGCGTAGTGACTCTTGCCTGCACCATCTCTTTTGCCTTAACCATAGAGTCAAACAAGGCAGGACCGCCCGGCTTAATGTTAAGCAGGAGGTAAGGCGTATGAAACTTTGGGCTTCCAATCCGAATAGCAAAGTAAGTTTCTTTAATCATGTATCACCTCAATCTTGATTACCGTTCCCTCCTGCTCGCGCTCCAGCACCTTCACTTGGCTGACTTCAAGCGCAATGTCTTGCGCTCTGTCGTTCGGGATGATTTGCGCGTAGCGGCAGCAATCGACAAAATATTTTGGGCAAAGATTGTCTGGATCGATGAGCCTCCGTCGATAAGAGATAATGCTGACCCGAAGGCGCTTTGCGTTGCCTGCTTCTCCTTTTTGCGTTGCCAAGGATTCATCGCAAAAAGGGCGTTCAGACTCGGAACGGGATGCTTCACAAACAGAGCGATGTCCTTCATTTATTCTTTCAACATTTCTCGCCAGCGTGCTCTTGCTGGCACCAGGAAAACGGCGTCGAAGTTCGTCTGGAGTGATCTGATTACTCATTTAATTAACTTCTGCTTTGCCGCATCTGCTTTTACCTTCTCTGCTTTAGCTGCCTCTCGTTCCGCCTTTGCATCTTCTCTGGCTAGACAACGAATCGTCTCAATTTTCTCATTATTGTAAACAGCGTCTTCTTTTTCTTTTTGAGTTGGCCCCGAACCCAATGGTGTTCCTTCAAGAAGTATCTCCACAAAAAACGCAGTGAATGTCTTCGCATAGTCCCGATCACTCCAAGTGAGAGGATTGAGGACTTTTCGCGAAAGTTTTATCGCCGCATTTTCAATCTCTGTGCGAGATGATGACGCTGGGATCGGATCTGTAAACCGAACCTTGGCCGGATCTTTAGCCACCACAACACAGAGTTCATTATCACGAAGAATCTTGATGTCCTCTGCGCTCATGGAGTTTTCCGGCAGAATAATAATTGGCTTCATTTAATTTTCAGCGTGAACGAAAATGGTTTGTTTCAATCCGCGCCCCATAATTACAGGGCGATAACTCACGCGAGCGAGAATGCCGAAATCCAAACTCCCTGTCAACAAATATTTTTACTTTCGTCAATTATTTTTCTTGACCCTACCCAGAATGAATGATTTGCTTGCATCTATGACCGTAAGAGAAGAAGCGCGACAGTCTGAAAAGCAGAACCTTGCAAGGCTGCTTAAGATTCACGGTGGCAACATTGCAGCCGTCTCAAAAGAAATGGGATACACCCGAACTGCCATTATCTGGAAGCTTCGCAAGTACGGCCTTTACAAACCCCTGAGGCGAGCATGACCCAACCCCAACTCAACGCACTGAACCTTTTCTGCGCAGAGAAGGTGATGGGGTGGCATCGCACCACTGGCTTTCTTGGCGAAAGCCGCTTTGGAATCACTTCTGATGGAGAAATTCTGATGCGCGGCACCGCCAACACTTCACCTATCTGGTCCCCCACAACCGATCCCGCACAGGCCATGCTGGTGTTTGAGAAGTGTGCCCTGAAATTAGATTGTAATTTCAGAATTGAATATTGGTTATCTGGCAAATACCACTGCCTTAAATCTGATGAGCCTAATTGCATGATAATCAGCGCCGAAACACTCCCTCTTTGCATCGTCAAATTCGCTGAGAAGATTTTTAATAAATGAAAACTAACAATGTTATGACTCCACGACGCAAACAGATCCGCTACATCACTGAATCCGAAATCATCGACGTTATCGACAGGGCACAAAAAGAAGCAGGCCGATGTTTGGTTGGCGCAATCGAGAATGATCGGATTGCCGACGCCCATTACAGATCCATCCCGGAATTGAAATCCAAACTGGCCAAGGCAACATTAAAGCGTGAACAGGATGATTTAAGGCGCAAAATCCACGATGCGGGAAAGGCAGCAGAACATGCCCGCGAGCAAGCAAAAAAACTCTCTCGCCGCCGTCACACACTGGAAGATGCCACTATCCCAAGGCTTGGAGTTGCTCTGGCAGAAATGCGAACCATGATCATGCAACCGATCACAACCGACCCCGGAGTTGTGCTGCACTGAAATGAAAACCTTCCACGCCAAAGATTTTAGCAGTCCACTGGCCCTTTTTGGTTCACCAGCATTTTGGAACGTTGAATTACCTTGCGAAATAGACACTGGCGGCGGCTCCACATTTACTATGACCAAAGATAACATTGAAGCTGTTTGCCTTGGCTGCACCATGGCGTCAAGCTGGCCGAAGAAAGAAACAAATGACACCTGACGAAGCAATTACCAACTTGGAGCAGATGCAGAAGCAAATCATCCACGGCTCAAATGTTTTTGGTGAAACAGCGCAAATAATCAAAGAGGCCAAAGACTTGATCCAACATTTTGGATGGACCAGCTGCGAGCGCAGTGACGTAGTCACCAACGCGGAGAGATGGCTTCAGGGAAAGCGCCCGTTAAATACATGATATGACTGACACTGAATTGTTAGACAAAGCAAACCACATGACCACCCTCAATCACATCGGGAGTGCGCCTGAACCGATTCACATCCTAAACTTAGGAGCCGGTGTACAATCCAGCCACTCGCCACTTTCGGTAGAGTGGGGGTGTTAGAGCCAGAATAAATTGAGTATCGTATGCGCAAGCTTTCATCGAAACTTCCGATGTGCTGCCTCCCGTGGGTGACGCAACAGGTTCCTCGCCTGTCTCGATTTCCCTTGGCCGGGTTAGGCAGCACATCAGAGGATTCGGTATGCTTCATAAGCTAATCACGGTCACGGATCAAACCGCCTTCCACTGGTATCCACTATTCCCATTTTGGGTCTATCCATTGCGTTGCCCTTGGGGACATGGGCCTGTATCGCAGGCTGACTTTTTAGCCCACGAACCACGCGAAGGGATTTGGTTTGGGAGGAATTGAACATGAACGATCTTCAGTTCAAGGTCATCCCCACGCTCTATAACGGCATTGAGTTTCGTTCCAGGCTCGAAGCGCGTTGGGCGTTGTTCATGGATCTAATCGGGGTGAAGTGGGCCTACGAACCTGAAGGCTACCAAATTGGCGGTGACAAATACCTGCCCGACTTCTTTCTCTACCGCCAGAATTGCTTTTACGAAATCAAACCCGCGTGGCCAACCAATCAAGAGGCCAAAAAGTGTGAATCCCTTGCAATGGCAACTGGCCGCAAAGTCTTCCTTCAGCATGGACCGCTTCTTGTTCCAACTGGTGATGTTAATGAAGGGGCACTTGCGTACTGGCGATGTGATGATGGAATGCCGGGGAGTGACATAACCTACCTTTGGGCTGAATGCAAAAAATGCGGCTATTGCGAACTGCAATTTGAGGGACGATCCGCCAGGAACTCTTGCCGCCATTACGGGCCAGAATCCAACAAGGAATATAACGAAGATTCCCCTAAGTTGGTTCGAGCCTACCACCTCGCAGATTCAGAAAGATTCGGAACATGACAATTCAAGAAGCCCTACTTCAACAAAACCTCTCTTATGACGGCATAATTCACGAGGACGGCAAGCTTCACAGGTTCGGCACCAAAGACGACAAGCCGGAGGTGCCATGCTGGTACGTCTTTCACGCCCTGCCAAACCAAGTTATCGCCGGAGCGTTTGGCTGTTGGAAGCGGCAGGTTAAACAGCGATTCTGTTCGCGGGAACGCTCGTCCATGCCCGCCAGTGAATGGGCGGAAGTGTGCAAAGCTCAAAAGCAGGCTGAGGATCTTCGCCGAATCGAAGAAGAACAGAACCACTCCAGGGTGCGCGCCGAATGCAAAATCATTTTCTCAGGTTCTAATCACCCCAAATTGCTCGCCCACCCCTACCTGAAGAAGAAGGGCGTCAACGCTTACGGTAATCTGCGCCTATCAACCAGCAACTTGACCCCCGGCTGGCTCGCGCTTCCCTTGATCGATACTGATGGGGTAATTCACAGCGCCGAATTCATCGCTGATGATGGCACCAAGCGAATGTTCTACCAAGGGCGTTGCCAAGGATGCTGGTTCCCGCTGGCGGACGCCCCGGATGGGCCAATCTGCATCGTGGAAGGCTATGCCACCGGCGCAAGTGTCCATCAAGCCACAGGTTGGGCCACAGTCTGCGCTCGCAATGCCGGAAACCTGATCCCAGTCGCGCAATCCATCCGTAAGCTTCATCCAAACCGAGCCATCATCATCGCCGCCGATAATGACCAGTTTACAGAGGGCAATCCCGGCATAACCAAGGCCACTGCCGCCGCAAAACCAATTTCCGGCACTGTCGTTTACCCGCAATTCTCGGACGAATCGCTCGAACACAAGCCCACAGATTGGAATGACTTACATCAATTGACCGGATTGGCAGAGGTGAAGCGTCAGATCGTTGAAGGAGCCAAGCTTGGCGGTGATTGGGATTTGTTGCTGGAGGATGCCGCCGATACCATGACCGAAATCATCCCTGAACCGATTCAAATCGTGGAGGGATTGCTGTGTGTGGAGGCGAAATTGGTCATTGGCGGGTCATCCAAGACCTACAAAACGTGGATCACGATGGATATGGCGATTTCATTAGCTACCGGAGCCAATTTCCTTGGCCGGAAGTGCAAACAACAGCGCGTTCTCTATGTTAATTTCGAGTTAAAGAAGAACACCTTCAAAACTCGCCTGCAAACTATCGCCAAAGCCAAGGGTGTTCACTTCGATTATCGCCAAATGGTTCATCTTTCCCTCCGTGGGCTTATCTCCCGACTTACCCCCAAGCAAATCGTGGACAAAATCGTTACCATGGCCGCCACCCGCAAGGTTGGGGTGGTAGTAGTTGACCCCATTTACAAGCTGAACACCCAGGGGAAGGACGAGAATTCAGCCGGGGAACAAACTATCCTGCTCAATGAACTCGATAGAATCACCACCGAAGCCAAATGCTCCCTGATTTTCGATGATCATTTCTCAAAAGGCTCGCAATCTGACAAAGACCCACTAGATGCTATCCGAGGCAGTAGCGCCAAGGGCGGTGACGTGGATGCCGCTTTGATTATCCGCAAACACAAGATAGAAGGATCATTTTCTGTCGATGTAGTTCACCGGGAATTGCCGCCCGTGAACCCATTCGTCATCACTTGGCAATATCCTCTATTCCATCCCAATGAGGATTTGGATGCTGCCGACATGAAACAACCCAAAAGGGGCGGCAGACCACCCACTACTGACCCAATGGAAATACTGGAGGCTTTTAGGGATACAACCCCCCTCAATGGAACCACGATTTCAGAGTTAAGCAGGAAGGTTGGCATTGCCCGTCAAACAATCCAAAACCATCTATCCTTCCTCCGATCCAAATCATGGATAGCAACTTCCGGTGAGGGAGCACGAGCCACCCAACACATCACCCAGGAAGGACTTACTCGCCTTCAAAATATATGAAAAGCACTCAGCTTTCAGTCGCTTTCTGCATAGCAACCTCGCGCCCTCGTTCGGTTTGTGCGCCAACCCAAGTTCCATTGGCATTGTCAAAAACAATCGCTCCGGTTTCTTGCGCCCGCTTGAATGCCCAATCCCAAAACCAAGGCTCACCCAAAAGCCACTTACATACATTCCGAGTTTTCATATTTGAATGGAACCCTGCGATCTGGCCAATGCGCCTTCGGTGGCATCTTGGACAATTCAAATACAAAACGAGATTTAATCACATCACCTTCACGTAGTTTTCGCATAGGAACTACTATTACACCTATAGGTAACATGTCAACACTAGACGCCTGCCGGAAACTGCCGAAAAGTATATTTTCAGCACTCAGTGCCAACCTGTTGACTGCTGCCTGCCGAAAACCTTACATAGTAAGTTTTCGGCAGTCGGCAGTCGGCACTGCCGATAATGAGAGTAAAAACACAAAAAGGTTTTCGGCAGGTAATCACCCCATGACCAAAACCCTGGAAATCTACGATCAAAACCAGAAAGGAAACCAACCTTGAATGAGTTACACCTTTTTGCTGGATGCGGGGGAGGAATCATGGGCGGACTCCTTCTCGGCCATACCTGCGTCTGTGCTGTCGAGATTGAACCTTACCGCCGAAAAGTCCTGCTACAACGACAACGGGACGGAATCCTGCCAAGGTTCCCTATTTGGGATGACGTGCGAACCTTCGACGGAACTGTATGGAAAGGAAATATTGACGTTGTGGCAGGAGGGTTCCCTTGCCAGAACATCAGTCCTTCCGGGGATCGCACAGGACTTAAAGGAGCCAAAAGCGGACTCTGGAAACACATGGCTCGAATCATTTGCGAAGTTCAACCCGGTATCGTGTTCGTGGAAAATTCGGCAGCTCTCACTGTTCGAGGACTTGGAACCATTCTTGGAAATCTGGCCGAAATGGGGTTCGATGCGAAATGGGGAGTGTTGGGAGCTGCCGATGCCATCTGGCTTGAAGGAACTCCGATCTTTGATCACGAACGCCTTCGATGCTTTATCAAGGCTGCCAACACCAACCGTCTGCGGGAACTACAATCGAAAAGGAGCAAGCCCTACAAGCGGGGATGGACTAGCAACGGCACTCCGGCGCCTGCCAACTCCAACAGCGTCAGACAAAGGGACAATTCGCCAACTTCCAAAACGAATAAAATACACAGCCAAGGGAACACTTCGCCATTTGAACGCAGACGGAATCGAGTCTCAATGCAGACTTCAACAGCAGATTGCGGCTGGTGGACCCATGAACCCGGAGTGGGTCGAATGGTTCATGGGATGGCCCATCGGAATGACCGCATTGCAGCCATTGGAGATGGCCAAGTTCCAGCAGTGGTTAAACTCGCATGGGAAACTCTCTCCTGAACAATGACAAAGACTTTAGAAATCTACGATCAAAAGACGGCTGAGATCCGAGCCTTTGAAAAGGAGGTTAAAGACCTTGGTGGTTATGTGACTGATTGCGGATACCCAAAGGACAACTCAACCCTCCAAATCAACGCCTGGATACCGGACCAACCGGAACTGGAATTGAAACCATGAACGACTGTCAACAACTTATCGAAATTGCCAAACTTAGCCATGCCCTCTGCGCAACTGCCGATTGTTCGCATCCATGGGCAAAGGATTTCAAAAATCAATTGCTGGTTAAAATAGCCAAGCTTCCATCACACATTCGAGATGAAGTGATCAATCCAAACTACAACCCATCCCAACCAAAACCATGAACCTTACTCCCGCTGAAACTTGGAATGACTTACGACCACCACGGCTTGATTACGATCTTGAAACCAGACTTCTATTTATCCGCCAGATCCAAGCCGATGCGCTTAGGTGGGCTGTTTATGAGATCCAAGATTTCAGTGACCCAAAACTTGGAATGGATGCCATCCTTAAAAAAGCCAACCAACTCGACCCGGTGAGGGAGAAGTCATGAGATACAAAACCGTCCATGATAGCGAATGGGTCAAACCGCGCATGAAAAATTACCTGATGAAATGTTGCGACTGTGGCCTTGTCCATCGCCTCAACTTCAAAGTCATCAAACATGCTCGCGGTCACAAAGTCCTTTTCCAAGCCTCTCGACTAAAACCTTAACCCAACTCCTGCTCTTTGTGAGAACTGAACTTAACATTCCACCGGGTATCACTCTCAATACTCCATTGGATCGCGAACAAGCCGAAGAAGTCATGGGGTGTGCGGAATATGAAGAAGCTTATCGCATTGTCGCCCACCACAACGGTGAAATTGATGAAATGTTCCGTATCTTACGAAAGGAATCCCTGTGAACGAAATACCCCAATCCTTTAAAGAGGGCGTCTTCAATCACGTCCTTATCTATTCCACTCAACCTGAGTCTGAAAACACTCCATTAGCCATCTACGAGAAATCCGATAACGGCAAACCTCGCGGCTTTGAAGTCGTTCGCTTCCAACTGCGCAAATCTGAATCCGTAACTGTCAAAGGAATCCGATACGATTACGAGGATAGACTTGTTTACCCATCAAACGAACAATGGGGGACTCATGGTTTCTCCTGTGTCAGCCGCCAAGCTGCTGAAATTAGGCTCCAAACCATGATTGCAGAGGGTATCAAAAGAAACTCAAGTGCGGACAAGGTGCCAACCACGCCAGACACTACAGCACCCTAGAATCCTTGTTTGGAGACGTTTTACCAAAAACTGACCTCTCTCTAAAGTGGGTGGTAGAATAACGCCTCACCGGGGGTCAAAAGGGGCTTCCCACTCCCACCCCGTAGCCACCCTCTGGCCAAGAAAAGAGATTCCTTTGACAAACAAGCAGTCTGACAACCTGTTCAGCAAGCCAACACTCTCAGACCTGACTTGCTCTGTCAAGCACCATAGCCATACCCATAGAACAAACCATACCGGGTTGATCGGTTCTCCACACTGGTCAAACCCGTTTCACTTTAAGCTTGACAGAGTTAGAGTAAAGCCCCTTAACTATCCCCCATTGAGAATGAGTCAATTATGACTCAAGTGAAGTTGATAAGAAGTGATGATAAATGAGACATTATGTCACACTTCATCCGTACAGTAAAACACCCATCGACCTTGCGATCAATGGGTGTCTCGTAACGCAGGTCGCAATGACTAGGCGACCCGTGAATCTTTTCTTACAGTTGATGCATAAACCATATCGCAGCGCAGGCAACACTAAAAATGATTGTCAGTGTGATTTCCAGCCAAGGGATGGGAGCTTCGTTCTTAGTCATTTTATTTCCTTCGTTACACCCGCGCGTAATTGCGCGGACAACTACACAAACGAAATCATAGTCTGACTTGGAAAGATCCGAAGCATACTCTTTTCGCATGCTGAGTATGTCTTTTGGTTATAAGTATGTCTGACTGTTAGCAGGGGTATGACAATCAATGTCCTACACCTCAATGTCACGTACCAGCGGAGATTTAGTGTATGACATCGTATGTCCTACCCCTCTTTGCTTGGCTCAATCGGCCCTGTAGAATCAACCTTTTTACGCTTTGGTTCGGTCGATTTGATGCTTTGGGAGGTGTTGGCGGGCAAGCCCCTCATAACTCGCTTCATTCTCTCCAGGTCGCACCATGATCGTGCAAGCATGGCAATTACTCCAGGTTTAGCATCTTTGGCCCTGACAGTTTCCATGATGCCAGATTGCAGTTCCAGGGCTTCTTTATAGGGCTTTGATGCGCTTTGGAAGCTCATATGGGCGGCAAATCTGGACGGCAAACGTCATTTAGTTTGAAATTCCCCTTTCCACTTGGATATGTCAAATCGTTTGTATGAGTGACGACTTGACCGTTGTCCGTTCGGGAATTAACTCGGATGAAATGAAAGTGACAAGACAATGACTAAATTCCGAAACGAGTCTATCCAATCCATTACATTGGCAAACAAGTTGCGATTGTACGCAGCAGGCAACACCTGCATAACAGATCAGGCTATGTTGATGGAAGCAGCGCAAAAGCTAGACGCATTCCAACAACTTCAACTCAACAATCAGGCTTGGCAAACCGATTTGCGAAATGTCACAGAGGAGCGTGACCGGCTGGCGCAGAAAGACCGGCTCAAGACCACTGAATATAACATTTTGGTTCATGAGAATCGTAAATTACGCGAGGCATTGCAAGCGGCTCTCAATGATATTGATTTAGCGGCCAAGATATTCAGCAAGCAATACCATTCGGCTGCCACTGAATTGGCCGATCATGCAGAGATTTACCGCGCTGTTCTGAAGGGAGTTGCGAGTAACTCATGAAATGGTACTACGAGATTGCTGGCGGACATACTCACGTCCGAGTTTTCATGAACGGCGGAAAGTGTGGGGACTTGTGCTTTCGCAATGAAGAATTTGCGCTTATCAGGAAGTCTTGTCCGTGGATTCGGTTTATTCCATTAGCAGACGCAAGAGCGGATGGAATTGTATGAACCTTGTAATGCTTAAAGAGGAAGGGTGTCGGGACGTTTATATCGACCCGCAAACCGTTGAATCAGTGCAGGCTGCCGCAGGCGGAAAAGAATCAATCGTGTATCTGAAAAGCGGACGAAAGCTGATCGTCACTGGGCGGAGCGCTGAAATAATCTGTAAACTTAAAGGCATACATTCATGGCGGGACGCGATAAATCTGTGAAAGGCGAGATCGCGGAGTTTCGGCGCTGGTTAAATGCTCGCGATACTGGAGATTCGCACCATCGACATTTGCGTTACAGGCAACGAACGCGCCTTTATGGTGACTACCTGTATTTTCAAGATCGGGACCGATTCAACGTCGAAATGGCACAATGGAAAGAGAGAGAAAAAAAAGAATGGACTTAAACGAGCCAACCTTTAGCGAGCCAATCGGGCGAATTGTTTATACCTCTTTCGGTTGCCTAAAAATGGGAACGATTGTCGATGCAAACCTTTCTGGTTGCCCGGCATACTACAAAATTGTTTACGAAGATGAGCAGGTGCATACTGTCACGCCGGCATTTGTTCATTTCACCCCGCAAGACGCAATGAAAGCGTGTGAAGAAAACGCGGAGTATTGGGCGAATAAAGCCCAGCAAATTGAGAAAGATTTAACAGCCGATTAGTCATCGGCTTGTCACGAGACCCCGGAGTGCTTTCGAGTGCTTCGGGGTTTTTCGTGTACAAGAAAAACACCCCGACGAAATGAATCGACCGGGGTGACTCAAGAAAAGATTTATTTATTGAGCATACCTAAAAGGCATAGTGCTTTGGTTCAATGTTTATAGGGTTTAAATGAGTTATGTAAAGATTGTGCCAAGCGAGTATACTTTTTTGGCATTAGACGGGATTGTGGGATTATGATTGAATCGGGATTGACCGCCCGCCTTTGTGCCGATCATGCGAAATTTCGCATTTTTCAAGAAAGTCGGCTTTTTCCTTTATTTCAGATGCCCTGCATGTAACATACTGCTCAAAAGCCCAACGCAAAACATCGACTTGGCTTTTCGTAATACAGTCAACCAAAGATCCAAAATCCGCTTGTGAAAGTTTACCACAAAACGAGTCTTGAATTAGTGTCGCCCAATAATTTGGGTTTTTCAATGCGGCAATATTTGCCGATTCTGGCCATGAGTCAAGCCCCAAAACAAAAACACCCCGGCGAAATGGAAAACAAAAAAATAATAAAAATAGTTGAAGATTTTTCTTTCCAATCGTATGGGTCTACGCGTTTGTATAGGTGTGCAACGGAATTCGGTAAATCAATTTAGCTCGCCTCTCAGCTTCTTAAGCAGTGTCGCAAGACATTCCCGTTGCACGGTGGGGGGTGAGCTTTTTAAGTGCAAACGGAATTATGAGAACAAACTACCGACCCGACTTGGGCGAATTGCCCGACAATGAATCAGAGCCTATCGCCAGGCACCAGCGCAAGGCGCCTGGAGCACCCGAAATCTTTGCCGATGTCAAAAAAGCCCTTGCCTTTGATGGCCACAGTCCAGAGCGGAGAGAGTACGAAGCTATCGCGTTGATCGGAATTCATTTCAACGGTCTTGCTCGTCGTTCCTACGAGCAAGGACTCGCCAAAGCCGCCGACATCGCGCGCGCCCATAAGGAAGCCCCAGAAGCTAATGCCCGACTGATTGCGGCCGCTCCCAAATTGCTGGCGATGTGCCAAAACGCCCTGGAAGCGCTGGAAGGATTGAGTGAATCAAACGCGTGCATGTCAGACTTTGAACGCGCTTGTATTCCAGCACTCAAAGCAGCTATTGGCCAGGCAATATCTAAAACCTCTGCTCTTGACTATCCCGAAACAAACTATAACCGGATTAGCAATCCTGACGGTGTGTAAGCCATGAATACCTTGCGATCCAATCGAATCTTCAAGGTTGATACGTACGGCTCAATCCATGCCGCCAGCGGGGCGGCAATGGACTACGCCAAGCAATTTAGCTGGCCCTGGCGGCATCGCTTCAATCAACCGCTGCTCTGGGTGAAATACGACAATGCTGTTGACGGGTACGTGATTGAACCGAACCTTGAGCCAGTGCAGAACCTGGCGTGGAATGACTTGGTTGCTTACGAATTGAATCAGGCTCAAACCGAGATGCCAAATCAATGGGATGCCGCAACCCGTCCGCAGCTTGAATCACTGGCAAATAACGGCAGTTATGGTCAGCGGCTTATTGCTAGTCGTTATTTGCGCGATATGGAAAAGGATCATCAATGAGCAACTGCCACAAATGCGGCTGCGAAATAGACGACATGGCGGAATGTTGTCCGGGTTGTCTAACAAGTGTTAATTCGCTAGTTGCGGCAATCGAAGGCAATTACAGCGGCATGTCAAAAGCTGATTTGGTTCTGACCTGCAACATGCTTCTCAAGGGCCGAGAGGCGTGGAGAAAGGAATATGACAGTCTCAAGGCCAGATTGGACAATGCGTCATGTCTATTGGCTTGTCCAGGCCGTGGAGATTGCGAGCATTTTATAGGACTGCCGAGCGTATTTGATGAGCACACAACAGACACTTACGGCAAGCCAAATGGTTGGTGCTGGTTTTGCTGGTGGGCTTATAGGACTCATAAAGCAGAATCTCAGTCCGAAACCGAAGGTTTGCGTACTGCTCTCCGGAGTGTGGCGCGACATCGAATGCCCGACGGGACGCTTTGCTGGTGCAATGAATACTTCCATGCTCAGGCCTTTGCTGGCTTTGCGCATTCTCCTTCTTGTACCGTTGCCCGGCAAAGTTTGTTCGTGCAAGACGCCACAATCGCATGAAAATCACACTCCAACAAGCCAAGCAACTTGAGAAGCGCATTGGGCCTCGTGTCTGGGACGGGCTGCTTTTCAATCGAGACGGCATCACGAATCCTTTGCTGACGGTTTTACCGAATAATGTGGGCACGGAGATACGTCGCATACTGGAAATAGCAGACCGACCACATTGCGGCGCTTGCCAGCTTGAAATGACGGCAAGCAATTCAACTATCGTTCCTGAAATGTTTCTCTGCGATGCGTGCGCCAAGCTGCACGGATATTTTAAATCATGAATTCGCGCCATGAAGCCGACAACTCAAAAACGCACCTGTCCGGCTGGAGCGGTCAAAGCGTGCTGGGAAGCTGACATCGGAACAGCAATGGACGTGGTAATCCGACTCTCAGACAATGACCGATACGACAGCAAGAAATTCGTGCGCGAAGTGATCCGTAAACTTAAACCCTGGGGTCAGAGCTAGCTAGGATGAAACACTACCAAGTTGAAGTCGATAGGAACGGTTGCGAGCGTTGCGGCGCTGGCAAGTATTGGGTAATCGTGGCCAACGGAGTTGCGGGCGGGACTTCGTACGAAAACGAGGAAGAGACGGCAGAGCTTTGCAACGATCTGAACGAGGCTTTTGAAGCGGGGATTGCTTCAATGGAATCCATTGTGGCATCGGCAACCATGATAGCCCATTACGCACGGCGGACCGATGAAAGTGCCAATGCCGAATTGAGTGCCAAGCTGATTTACAAGGAGCTTGAATCAGCACTGGCAAAATGCGACGTCCCGTCTTTGACTGGGGATTCCGTTCACTGGGCAGCATTCGGAGACTCACCACTAACGTCAGGCATCGAATGAAACAGCCGATGATTATTCTGCCATGCCCATTTTGTGGCTCAACTAAAATTACAATCGAATGGGAGCCATGCCCGCCGCTCGACTCAACAGAGACAAATCGCCGATGGTTTGCAGAGTGCACGCAATGTTCCTGCCAGGGGCCGTTTTGTCAGAAAGAGCCGCAAGTTATACCAGCGTGGAATAAGCGCACAAAATATGCCCTGCTTGCTATGGCAACCCCACAATCATGAACTACCCTGAAGCAATCTGGTGCGATACCGATCTCGTCGGCGATGACAAGCCGCATGACGGCTGGCAGAAATACGGGCGTTTGCCCAAACAGCCCAACGATTACGGCGTAAATTCCGGTTCGATGGTTCGCAAGGAAATTCATACCGTAATTCGCAGATATAGCCAGGAAAGCAACATGACCGGACAATGACAGCATCCGTGAAATCTTATGTTCCGAGAAGGTTACAGTCCCAAAAGGACGGCGGTTCATCACCGTAGGCCGAGAAATGGCGTGTAATTCGCCAACCGGAACACCATCCGTGAAATCTCTAATACGCGTGAGCGTGACAATGAAAGTCAAAGACATAAGCAGGGAGAGGGTTATTAGTGAACTTCTAAACGCGGTAGAGAACGCAGACACGACGTACAAAGTTCTTTCTGAAACGGAGTGCATTCCGGCTTGGCTACGGAAGACGATGCGCAAAGAATGGATTAAAACCAAAAAGATCCTAAGGCAAGCCGAGGCCGTAGGAATTTTGTTTTAAACACCCCCCGTTCTGGCGCAAGCTGGCCGGGGTTTTTGCTTGACGATGGCCGCAATGTTATGCAACCGTTGAAACTATGCGTAAGTACTACAAGCCAAAGCCAGGGGTGCCCAGGGCCGTAAGTCTCTACATGGCTGCTCTCGGTCGCATGGCTAGCAAGACAAAGAAGCGCGAGGCCGCAAATAAACGGTGGGAACTGGAGAAAGAAAAATCAAATGAGCTACATAAAGCCTAAAGAATGGACAACGCTACCTGTGCGGACCTGCCAAACATTGCATTATTGCTGTATTTGTAAGCAGAATATCCGCTTGGTAGAAAAATACTTTGACGGCGGAATCAGGCGACGAGCACACGAAACATGTGTTCTTCCAAGTGTATTTAATGAATCTTTTAACGGGAAAGATTAACTAATAGTGAAACATCACAGCATTAGTTTTACTAAAATGTTTCAGAACCACAAAATAACTGTTGACGGTATATGCAACCGTTGCTAATGTGAGGGCAGATATGAAAGTTTTATTTGCAGTTCGCAAGGGGAAGGAGCGTTAGCTAAGAGAGTGAGGGAGAAAAGTTTATGACAATGACAATCAAGAAGGCATCACGAACAGGTGTAAAACCGCTGATCGGATTCTACTCTGAAAGCGGATGCGGCAAAACAATGTCGGGCCTTTTGCTCGCTCGCGGCTTAGTTGGGCCATCTGGCAAAATCGTAATGATCGACACCGAGAGCGGGCGCGGGAGTCTCTATGCTGACGTGATTGAAGGAGGTTATGATGTGCTCGAATTGCGCGAGCCGTTTAGCCCAGAACGATACATTGAAGCAATCAAGGCCGTCGAAGACTCTGGGGCGCAAGTTGGAGTGCTTGATTCAGGATCTCACGAGTGGGAAGGACTTGGGGGGGTCATCGACATGGCTACACAGCGCGAGGCCAAGAGCGGTAAGCCCGGACTGCACAACTGGCGCGAGCCGAAGATTGAACACCAGAAGTTCATGCTTAAGCTTTTGCAATCGCCGTTGCCGTGGATCATTTGCCTTCGGGCCAAGTTCAAGACGCGCCAAGGCAAGAATGCCCAAGGCCGAACGGAGATTGTTAAAGACGAGCATACTTCCCCAATTCAGGCGGAAGATTTCATCTTTGAGATGACGTGCCACGGCGAGGTCATGCCGGATCACACGTTCAGGCTGACGAAATGCAGCCATCCAGCCTTGAGGCAGGCCATGCCTAATAATGAGCTGACCACCATCGAACACGGCAAGAGGCTGTCTCAATGGTGCGCTTCGCCCGGTGGCCCTGGCCCGCAAGCGAACGGCAACGGCAAAAGTGAATTGCTTTCCAAACTCCGGGACATGACTGTCTCAATTCACGGCTGGCAAAAGGGAATGAAGCCTGCGGAATGGCAGGCGCTAAAGCCGAAATTGGGTCAGTGGCTTTGGGATGAGGGGATTCTATCGGACACTGAATCGCTCGACAATTTGGACTCAGGGAGATTGTTCGAGGTCTGCGATAATGCGGAGAAGAAACTTTCCGTTACTGCTACATGAAAACAAAAACAGCCAATTTAATGATTTGCAAGAAGTTCGATGAATGGATTGCAACAATCACCGATCCTGCCGTAAAGGAAAAGGTAGAGAAAGGCTCAATTCTAACAGGGGGCGCAATAGCGTCCATGCTCTTGCGTGAGTCAGTAAATGACTTCGATTTTTATTTCAAAGATCAGGACACGGCGAAAGCAGTAGCAGAATATTATGTTGCCGTATTCAATCAAAACCCGCCCCCGCGTAGTAATGTAAAACCCGTAACGATCACGGTGGAAACATCATCTGATAGGGTAAGGATAGTAATTAAGTCTGCGGGCATTGCCGGGGAGTCGCAGCAAGCCACTACCTACGAGTATTTCGAGGGTCGCCCCCCGGAGGCGAGCGAGGATTACGCGACAAAGGTAATAGAGGCAAAAGAGCAGGCCGAAGAAAAACCCGATTACCGCCCCGTTTTTTTATCGGACAACGCCATTACGCTTTCTGGGCATGTGCAACTTGTGATCCGTTTTTTCGGCACCCCGGACCAAATCCACGAAAATTACGATTTCGTCCATGCTACCAACTACTGGACATCTTGGGATCGCAAAATAAGCCTGAAGGCAGAAGCCTTGGAATGCTTGCTAACTAAGGAATTGCGCTACACAGGCTCGAAATATCCGATTTGTTCATTGATTCGAGCGCGAAAGTTTATTCAGCGAGAGTGGACGATCAACGCTGGGCAGTATCTTAAAATCGCGTTCCAAATCAATGCGTTGAACCTAAAAGATTTTGATGTGCTACGGGAGCAGCTAATCGGAATGGATGTGGCCTATTTCATGCAGGTATTGGCTTTGCTGAAAGAGAAAGACCCCAGCAAGGTGAATACGGCCTATTTGGTGGAAATTATTGATCGCATCTTTGGATGATATGCAGACCCCTTTCACTAACGCCCACATCATTGGATCGGTTCGCCCTGCTGACTATTGCAAGGCACCTAATCCGAGAGGGCACAAGGAATTTGTGATGAGCCGGGGTGAGTTGATGGAGTTCAACCGCTGTCCGCATCGTTGGTTGCGCGGTTATCAGTCAGACGAAACCAAATCAACCGAATGGGGGACACTGATGGATTGCCTTGTCTTGACTCCGGGCCAGTTCGACAAGGAATTTGCTGTTGCGCCACAGACTTACGAGAACAGCAAAGGTGAAGAAAAGACGTGGAACTGGAACGCGAACACCTGCAAGGAGTGGCGCGATGAACATCAGGGATTGACCATCATTAAGACTGATTGGCTGGAACAGGCTAATCAAGCAAAGCGTGTATTGGCCGAAGATCCTCAAATCGTCGCGCTCCTGATGTGCAGTAAAACTCAAGTGATGGGGGTGGCCGAGTATCACGATAAAGAGACAGGAATAACGGTGCCAGTTAAAATCCTCGTGGATATTGCGCCAGAGATTGGTTCATCCTACCAAAATTCATTAGCCGATCTTAAGACCTGCGCAACCGCAAGCCTACGCGCATGGACGCGAGCAGTCTTTGACCACGGTTATCACGTTCAAGCCGCGTTTTATCTGGACGTATGGAAAGCAGCCACAGGCCAAGACCGCGTTGACTTCCTGCATGTGTTACAAGAATCGTTTCCGCCTTACGAGGTCGGCAAGCGTCTGCTTTCTCAAGAGTATATCGAGCTTGGCCGACTCACTTACACAGCAGCCATGCAGCGATATTGTCGCTGTTTGGCTGACAATGATTGGCCTGGATATGACAGCAAAGCAATTTTCAACGGCTGGAACTTGGTTGATGTAGAAAGCTGGATGATAACCCTATGACAAACACAGAAAAAATCATTGAGGCGTGGCAAGCAAACATCCTTGAACTGCAACAGGCTATTAAGTGGGCGCAACAGCATCGGGAGGCGTTAGATAGCCAAGAGTGTAATCCGATGGCTGGCGGTGGTTATGTATGGCTTAACACCTACCCATCAGATCCAAAACAATTCGCCAAAGCCATTGGCGGAACGTGGATTGATAAAAATCAAGAATGGCAACTGAAGCGGGATGACAATATCAGGATCAGGATTAACCCAGGCAAGCTGCCCAACCCAGAACCCACTGAACGAATCGTCAACCTTGAATAGCTATGAGCAACCAAAGCAAGCTCGCAAAAGAAGCTTACAAAATGGCCGATGCCATGATCGCCGAACGAGAAAGGAACCATGAATAGCAAATTTAACTGCCCAAGTTGTTCCTTCCCGTTGGAGAAGGACATATTCACCAGAGCCAAAAAGGTTGACGGCCAATACTTCCAAGTCTGGTGTCACAATGTCAAATGCCCATCTGATGTAGCGCAAAAGGATGGTGGTAGCGCCGAAACCGAAGAAGCCGCCTATCGCAACCTCTGCAATGCAGTGGACAACGAAACTGAGCGCCTTGGCCATTTCACGGATGAGACTGAGGAAGACCGTAAAGAACACATTCGGATGGACACAGGCGATCATCTTGAAGACTTGAGAAGGAGCGGGGGAGCATGAAACCTCAATCTGTAACAGACTTAGAGATGTCCTTTCCTGCTAGGATAGAGCATTTAATGCCGCCCTACTCCGAGATACCGCAAGAGTTCAAGGATGGCCACACCAAATGGAACAATCTGTTTAGTGACTGGTTCTTTTCTGGGTTGTCGTCATTGTCTATTACTCCCAAAGAAGGCATTAAACTGGAAGATGCACGGCGGCACCTGCACTGTGTCATGGGATCGTTTGAGCCAAAACACGAACATAAAGAAGCCGCGTGCGCTTACCTGATGAGCCTTTGGTTTGAAGACGCAAAATGGGAAAAGAAAAAACAAACTCCATGATCCCACTCCATCAACTTCCGTTGTCTCGCTGGCGAAAGATTATGCGAACTAAACCTACCACAGACAATTCATGGCAGAATTGGCAAGCGTCCGAGCGCCTGCGCAATAAGCGCATTGAATGTCTGTGGCGAATCGTGTGCTCCTGTGTGCTGTTAGTAGTTGCGTTTTTAATTGTGGGAGGGTGTAAGTGAATCTAAGTAATTTAGCAGTAGAGGAAATTGCTTTTGAGTCGAAGACTCCAGATCGTGGCTATACCATTCGAGCATCATATCTTAAAGAGCCTCACAGAGGGGACGCTCTTATCGAAATATTCAAAGACGGAAACCCACTACGAACGTTTACATTTCCAGCGTATAAAATCTGGAACCTAGCGGCACACTTTAAAGACATCGTGGACTGTTTACTGGATTCGATCATGATCATTTATCAAGAA
>Ga0134124_10000191_pt1 | contig 56169 bp, 43 predicted proteins | sample KB304_FD_96880 | JGI IMG/M metagenome (GOLD analysis project Ga0134124, IMG submission 96880) | Terrestrial soil microbial communities without Nitrogen fertilizer from Kellogg Biological Station, Michigan, USA - KB3-0-4 | ecosystem: Environmental > Terrestrial > Soil > Unclassified ...
CGAACGTCGGGCCGCGCAGGCAGAAGAAAAGGTCGCCGCTGGCGATCGTCCTGCTGTCGGTGGAGACGCGTTCGTAGACCGCGGCGGGATCACCGCCGCTGCGGACAAGCGCCCCGATCGCCAGCGCAGCGTCACCGACGGTTGCCGGATGAGCGAGGTCGCGGCCATCCGGTCTGGATATTGCGGAGTCTGCGGACGCTGCGCTCACTCGGCCTTCTCCACCACCACATTCCGCACCACATCCCCCTTGCTGCCCGCTTCGAGCTTTGCCGCCGCGCCGTGCCGGCGGTCGAGCGCCGCGCGCACGACCTCGCGATCGTCGAAATGCCGTTTGGTCCCGGCGACGTCCTGGTAGTCCTCGTGGCCTTTGCCGGCAACGAGCACCACGTCTTCGCCTGCTGCAATCGCGATCGCGGTTTCGATTGCGCGAAGCCGATCCGCTTCGACGAAATACCCGCGCGTGTGCTGTGCGGCAAGCGCCGCGGGCTCGGCGCGTGTCATTCGTGCACCGGCGCCGGCTTCGATCTCGTCGAGAATCGCATGCGGATCTTCGGTACGGGGATTGTCCGACGTGAGCACGGCAACGTCCGCGAGCTCGCCGGCGATGCGACCCATGATCGGACGCTTGCCGCGATCGCGGTCGCCGCCGCAGCCGAACACGACGACGATGCGCCCGGTGCGCTGACTGGCAAGCGCGAGCAGGCTTCGCTCGAGCGCATCGGGCGTATGCGCGTAGTCGACGAAGACGGCAGGTTCGTCGCTCGAGCTTCGCGTGCCGCCCGACGCGTAGATCCGCTCCATCCGCCCCGGCACCGGCGGGCACGAGCTGAGCCCGGCGGCGATCGCATCGGCCGGGACTCCGGTCGCGCGTGCGAGCGCGGCGACGGCGAGCAGGTTGGACAGGTTGGCAGCGCCGACCAGCGGCGACCGGATCCGCGCCGGCGTGCCGCCGAGATCGAAGACCGCATCGATTCCCGAAAGCGTGCAGTCGGCCGACACGACGCGCGCCGTCGCCGACGCTCCCGGCTCGGTCGAATACGTCCAGACATCCAGATGCCCGAGCTCGCCGGCCAGGCTGGCGACGAGCGCATCGTCGGCATTGAGCACCGCCGCGCTGCGGCCGGCTTCGAGCCAGCGCCGGAACAGCGACGCCTTGGCCGCGAAGTAACGCTCTTCGGTCTGGTGATAATCGAGGTGGTCGCGGGTCAGGTTGGTAAACAGCGCGGCGCGGAAACGGCAGCCTGCCACGCGCTTCTGGTCGAGCGCGTGCGACGATGCCTCGATCACGACCGAATCGGTGCCCGCCGCGAGCATGCGTGCGAGGGTCTGCTGAAGGTCGACCGCCGACGGTGTCGTCATCGGCGACGGGTCTTCGAATGCCCGGCACCGCTGCACGATCGTGCCGATGATTCCGGGTTCGCGGCCGGCCGCTTTCCAGACCGACTCGAGAAGATACGTCGAGCTGGTCTTGCCGTTGGTGCCGGTCACGCCGACGAGCTCGAGCGAGTCCGTCGGATCGTTCCAGAACGCCGAAGCGAGAAAGCCCGCCGCCGCCGCGACGTCGCCGGTGACGATCGCCGCGATCTGCGGCGGCACGTTTGCCGGATCGCAGACGATCGCGGCCGCGCCGCGCCTTCGCGCTTCCTCTATATATGCAGCGCCGTCGACGTGTGTGCCGGGCACGGCAACGAACAGATCGCCGGGCTCGACGAGGCGCGAATCCACGCGAACGCCGGTGATCGGCTGCGCCGGTGCAACCCCGTCGGGATCGACGAGGCTCGCTTCGAGGCCGCGGCGCTCGGCGCGGCCAAGCAGGTCGGCAAGCGCGACCTTCGTGCGGGGTGGAGCGGACGTCGCAGTCATCGCCGCATTATGCACTGCGGCGGAAAAAGGAGTGATCGCAGCAGAGCACGCTGCGGAAATCCCGACCCCGACTGCGGGTCACAGCGTCGCCGCGAGCTTGAGCGAGACGGCCGCCGACGGCGAGAGCGTGCTCCCGGGTGGCGGGTCGTGCGAGACGACGAAACCGTGGCCGTCGATCTTTACGTCGCAGCCGCACGTTGCGAGCGCGCGCATCGCCGAACGCAGCGGCAGCCCGCGCAGATCCGGCATCGCTCCCGACGGAGTCGCGAGCGGAGGCGTACCTGCGGGTACCGCGGCTTCGAGCAGCATCGGCTCGTCGCCGTTGTCGAACAGCTTGTCGAGCTCGTCGCTCGGCGCCGGAACCTCGCGCTCGATGCCGAGGTAATCGAAGCTCGCCTCGGCGATCGCCTTGAACACCGGAGCGGCGACGACGCCGCCGAAGTGCATGCCTTTCGGCTCGTCGATCATCACGACGATGACGACGCGCGGATCTTCCACCGGCAGAAATCCGGCAAACGATGCGAGCCAGCGACTCTCGCTGTAGTGGCCGTTCTCGGCTTTCTGTGCGGTTCCGGTCTTGCCGGCGGCGGGAACGCCGTCGAGCATCGCGGCGGCCGCGGTGCCTTCCTTGCTGACGACGGCGGCAAGCATGTGCCGCATCGTGCGGGCAACCTCGACGCTGACCACGCGGCGCTCTTCCTGCAGCGGGAAGTCGCGCGTGACGCTGCCGTACTGGTCGGTGATCTTGCGGATGATGCGCGGCTGCATCCGCACGCCGTCGTTGGCGAGCGTCGAATACGCCGTCGCCAGTTGCATGGCGGTCACACTGATGCCCTGGCCGAAGCTGATCGTCGTGGTGTTGATCTGCTTCCATTTCTGCGGAGGAAGCACCATGCCGCGGCGCTCGCCGGGCATTTCGACGTGGGTCAGGCGGTCGAAGCCGAACGCGTTCAGATACTCGTACTCGCGCTCGGGCCCGAGCAGCCAGCCGATTTTTGCCGAGCAGATGTTGCTCGATACGCGGATGATGCTCGCGACGTCGAGCAGGCCGTGCGGATGATGATCGCGGATGGGCTTGTGCCAGCCGGGCACCATGAGCTTGCCGTTTTCGCAGAAGAACTTGTCTTCGGGCTTGACGAGCCCGGCGTCCATCGCGGCCGAGATGACGAACGGCTTCATCGTCGAGCCGGGCTCGAACAGGTCCGTGACGACGCGGTTGCGGCGCGCGGCCGGCGGGCTGTCGTCGACGTCGTTCGGATCGAACGTCGGAACGTTGGCGAGCGCGAGGATCTCGCCGGTCTTCGGGTCCATCATCACGACGGCGCCGGCGGTCGCGTGGGTTTTCTGCACCTGCTTGGCGAGCTCGACCTCGGCGATCGTCTGCAGCGTCGCGTCGAGCGTCAGGTACGCGGTGCCGCCGCGGTTGAGCCCGGTGTCTTCGCTGTTGCTGAGGAACGGGCGCCCGGTCACGTCGCGGCAGACGTGGACCGTAACCGACGAGCCGCGGATCTCGCGATCGAAGAGCTTCTCCACGCCTTCGAGACCGTCGGCGTCGGCTCCGACGAAGCCGAGAACGTGGGCAGCGGTTCCGCCCTGCGGATAGCTGCGCTCCTGGCTCTGGTGGATCTCGATGCCGGGCATCCGAAGGTTGTGGATCGCCGTCGAGACGTCCTCGTCGACGGCGCGCGACAGCCAGCGAAAATGGTCGCCGCCCTGCGCGAGCTTGGCGTCGAGCGCCGCGCGGTCGATGCCGAGCATCGGCGAGAGAATTCCGGCGTGCGCCGCGTCGTACGTGTAGCCGCCACCGCGCGAAACCTTGGCCGCCGAAGTGGTCGTGGCCAGCACCACGCCGTTGCGATCGACGATCGGCCCGCGGTAGGCGATCTCGATCGTGTCCTTGCACTTGGTGCTCTCGGAGATCTCCTTGTAGTGATCGCCGCGCGCGATCTGCAGCACGTACATGCGGCCGACGAGCGTGAACGCACCGGCCACGCAGAAGCAGCCGATGAACGACAGCCGCGAGCTGAATTTGTTACGGCTTCGCATCCCTTCCGATTTGTTCGACGAGCTCGACGCGGTCCACGCGACCTTCGTGGCGGCGGAGCTGGCCGTGTGCCGGCTTCTGCATGCCGAGATCGATCGCGCGCGATGCGAGCAGCGCCGGGCGCGACTCGCGCGCAAGCGCGTCTTCGATCTCGACGCGCTCCTGGTCGAGCTTGTGGATCAGGCGCCCGAGCGCCTCGCCCTCGTAGCCGAGATTGCGGCTCTGCATGCTGACCCAGACGTGCCCGCCGAGCAGCAGCGCGAACGCAATCAGGCTGACGATGAAGCGCCGCCTCAGTCCGGCTTCTTCCGGATCGAGCACTCCCTGGCGCGTCAGCAGTTCGAAAAAGTCCGGACTTTCGTGAGCGGATGTCGTGCTCATGCGGCGAGCCTCTCTACGACGCGCATTCCTGCACTGCGAGCGCGTGGGTTGCGTTGTTTCTCTTGTTCGGTCGGTTTCTGTTTGCCGCGCGTGATGCGCCGGACCTTCGCCGTCCAGTTGCAGTTGCACACCGGCTGGCGCGGGGGACACAGGCAGCTCGCCGACCACATCGCGAACGCCTGCTTGACGATGCGGTCTTCGAGCGAGTGATAGCTGAGAATCGCGAGGCGACCGCCGGGACGCAGCAGCTCCCAGCCGTTGTCGAGCAGCGCTTCGATCTGCTCGAGCTCGCGGTTGACCGCGATGCGAAGCGCCTGGAACGTGCGCGTCGACGGATCGATGCCGGGCTTGGTGCGAATGCCGGCCGCGCGCACGGCGTCGCGAAGCTCGCCGGTCGTGCGCACCGGGGAGGTAGTACGACGGCGGACGATCTGGCGCGCGATGCGCCGCGAGCCGTGCTCTTCGCCGTAGCGGAAGATCGTGTCGGCAAGGTCGCCTTCGGAAAGCTCGGCCAGAAGATCGGCGGCCGTCACGGGAAGCCGGCGGTCCATGCGCATGTCGAGCGGCGCGTCGGCCTGGAAGGAGAAGCCGCGCTCGTTGCGGCCGAGCTGCAGCGTCGAGACGCCGAGATCGACGAGAATACCGTCGGCGCCGTCTTCCCAGCCGGCATCGGCCAGGACCACGCGAAGATTCGCGAACGAGTCGCGGACGAAGCGTACCCTGGTTCCGAAGCGAGCGAGCCTGACGCGGCAGAGCTCGAGCGCCGCTTCGTCCCAGTCGATCGCGAGCAGCTCGCCGAACGGAGCCGAGGCATCGAGGAGAAGCTCGGCCATCCCACCTTCTCCCACCGTTGCATCGACGAAGCGGCGGCCGGTCTGCGGGCGCACGGCTTCGATCATCTCTTCTGCCATGACCGGGATGTGGCGGCCGAGACGCTCGCGATCGGGCGTCGCGGCGGGATCCATCCTGTCGTGCCTGTCGCGGGAGTCGGGGTCGTCGTTCGCCGTCATCGCCGCTGTCCTAAAGACCGAGGTCGTCGAGAGCCGGCGGCGTGGTGGAATTTTCGTCGGCCTCTTTCTGCTCGAGCCACTGGTCCTTCGACCAGATCAGGAATTTTTCGAGATCGCCGGTGAACACGGCTTCCTTCGTAAGCGAGATCGAGTCGCGAAGATCCTGCGGGAGCAGAATGCGGCCCTGGCCGTCGAGAACGAGCTCCTGCGCAGGGTGCAGATAGCGACGCTTGAAGGTCCGGATGGTATCGTCGAACTGGCGACGCTCGCGGATGCGGGCCTCGAGCTTCTCCCATTCGTCGATCGGATAGACGTCGAGAGTGCGAGGGCCGGCGCCGTAGGATCTGGTGACGACGACGCTGGTCTCGCCTTTGCCGCCCGAGAGCTGCTCGCGGAATTTCCTCGGGATGGCTACCCGGGCCTTGTCGTCAAGGTTGTGGAAGAACGTGCCACGAAACATCGAATGCCCGCCGGCGGCCCAAGCTCGAGCGCAAACTCAAGCGCAACCTCAAGGAGGAGAAGCCACGGCGGCCGGCGCTTCCCCGCGCCTTTACCGCCTCACAAAAACCGGTGGGCAGCCCACACACATCGTCCGAAGACGATGAAACCCCGACCGACTCGCAACAGGAGGATTTACCACACACAACCCCATTGCTACCCACCGGTCCACACCATGTACGACAGTAGCCCCACCGACGTCAAGCGGAACCTCGGGCAGAAATGCAGACAAAGCGAAGGCTTGTGCTCAGTTGAAGGAACCTTCGCCTGATGTTCGTTCGGCCCGCCGCCGAAGGTCTTCGGCCGCGTGCCCGGATTCACGTCGAGCCCGCCGTGTGGACGCAGGCACTTCCGGCTAACGCAGTCCCGGGAGTCTAGTGAGAGGCCGCAACGCGCTCGCGCTCGGTCTGCTCCATCGTGTCGAGGACCTTTTCCGGAGCGATCGTTTGCGAGAGCTCCGACAGCTCCGGGTCGTGCGACGCGTCGATGTGCATCTTCTTGCCGATCTCGGTGACGAGCTCGACGAGCCGCGTGATCTCGTGCTCGGCGAGCAGGCTCACCTGAAGCCCGAGGTCGGCGCGCTTGTCGGCGAGCGCTGCCATGCGGTTCTGGCTGATCAGTACGAACGTCGACAGGAAGATCGCTTCGATCGATGCCGCCAGCGCAATGGTAACGAACGTCGGATCGAGCGGCGCGATCGGAAACCAGCCAAGGTCGAGAGCGATCCAGATGCCGAAGATCACGATGTGCAGATAGACGAACGCCATGCTGCCGGCGAAGTGCGTGATCGAATCGGCGACCCGTTCCTGGCGGCTTCGTGAGCGCTCGAACTGTTCGCGATGCGACAGGATCGCCTCGACGTTGCGCTCGAGCACTCCGGCGGTTCCAGGGGCTTCGCCCGACGCCGGCTCTTTCGGGTTCTCCTTTCGCATCCCCACGATGTTGGGCCCCGCTGCGAACGGTTTCCAAGACCCGCGAGCGAGTATGCGAGAGTTCGGCACTCACCGGAGCAGCGCCGATGCGCCGCGTCGACGAGCGCGAAAATCAGTGTCTGTCCCCGATTTTGTGAAATCGGGGACAGACACTGATTTTTCTTCTCGATCCGCCTGTCGTTGCCGCTGCGTCAGTCGTTACGAAGATCCATCCGCTCTGCGGTGCTTCGAAGCGCGCTCGCGTACGAGCTCTGCCAGCAGTGCCCCGCGCTGTTCAGCAGCTCGACGGTCAGCGGGAAATCCGCCTCCGCCACCGGCAGAGACGGCGGATCGGCCGCCGGACCTGCCGCCTGCAGCTGGATTTTCGAGCTGCCGGCGTCGCCGCCCTGAAGCGCAATGCGCACCACGCCGTCGTGCGCCGCGGCCGCGTCCTTGTAGCGGAATCCTCGCGCGGTTCGCGTCCAGCACGGCTTGCCGCCGCACGCGTCGCCGGCGCGCATGCTCGCATGGCCGATGAGTCGCGACGATGAATCGTACATGCACAGCTCGTAGCTGGTCGTCGAATCGGGACTGCCGAAATCGCCGGCGTCGATGGCCGGACCTTTCGCAAGTCGCCACTTCAGCGACCGGTCTTCGTCGTCGTCACGAATCGAAAGACGCGACGTCGCCGGCGCGTCGAACGTCGCGCAATCGTCGGACGGAACGAGCGGACACGTCACGCCGTTCTCGCCGGTCAGCAGCATCACCTGCTGGAACGTCGGACGGTTCTGCCACGGGATCGGGTCGACCTCGACGAGACCGACCGGCGAGAACTGGATCTTCTCGGCCTCCTCGTCGACGTCCCACGTGGAAGAGTCCGCCGAGAATTGCGACTCGAGCGACGCGACCGCATCGTCGAGCGCTTCGGTGAGCGCGGTGCGGCACGCCGCTGCGTCGCCGCCGCCGCAGTACTCGCGCGAGAATGCTCCGGCTACCGGACGGCCAAGCACGCTGCGCAGATCCTTGTCGAGCTGTCCGTACCAGCCGCCCCAGTACGAGCTGCCGCCGGGATCGGCAGGCGAATTCTGTTCGAGCGGGACGTCATCGAACGCGCCGCCGAGCGCCGGGCCGAACACCTTCGAAAGCACGTGCGGCCACCACGCATCCATCAGCGCAACCGCCGCCTGGTTCTCGTACTGCCCGTCGAGATCGAGGTCGCGCCGGTGCGAGCCGGCGCGCTCCCACACGTCGAGCAGCGACGCGGCCGCGGCAAGACGCGAATCCGACGGCGTGCCGAGCGCGTCGAGCATCGTGCGCAGGATCTTCGCGCCGCGGATGTCGCGGGTCGCGGCCGTCTCCATAGCCTGGACGAGCTCGACCACGCTGACCTTGCCGTCGCCGGCGAGCGCGGCCCTGACGCCGTCGTCGAGGAGCTGCACGCGCTGGATCGAGCCGAACGCGAACACGTCGTCGGCCGCGCGCCACAGCGGCGCCTGCTTGTTGTTCCAGTTGACGACGTAACCCTTTGCGGGATCGAGCGCCTGCGGATGCTCGTCGTAACCGAGCGTGCGCACCGGATCCCAGCGACTGTCGCCCCAGTACGGAAGATCGGGATCCACGCCCGGCGCGAGCACCGGGTACAGGCCCGTCGTGTAGAAGCCCATGCTCTTCGGATCGACGAAGTGCCAGTTGAACGAGAAGTTGAACCGCGAGAACGCGTGCTGAAGATCGGCCACACCATGGATCTGATCCGGATCGGCGGCCAGCATGAACGAGAACGTCGAATCGACCTCGGCCATGTACGTGGACCTCTGCAGCACGTATGCGACCGCCTCTCCGGCTACAGTTCCGCGAGCCTGCACGATCCCGTGCCGCGTTCTCTCGGTCGTCATCGTCATCACGAGGGAACCCGGATCGTCGGGGATCCCTCCCGCGCTCGGCTTGGCGAGCCATGTATCGGTGCGGCGGTACATCGCGGTGCACACGCCGTCGTTCAGATAGCTGGTGCTCGATGCAGTTGCCGGACTGCCGTCGGCATTGCAGAGCCTGACGACGCGGATGTCGAGGTGATCGGCGTACGCGGTCGTCGCGCTCCAAGCGTAGTCGCGGCCGCGGCCGAGCAGCACGTACAGCGACAGGCCGGGAAACGCCGCGCCGCGCGCGTCGATGCCCGGTCCGTGCATGTCGATCTCCATGAGGATCTGCGGCGAGTAGTATCCGACCTGCGGACCGAAGACCGCGATCGGCTTGCCCGATTTCGAATGCGCGGCATCGACCAGCAGCGCGTTACTGGCCGGGCCGCGATGCAGCGGAAACGGCAGCGGCCCGAGCGGCGTATCGATGTGATCCGGATACGAAGCTGCGGCCATCGCCGCCGCGAGCGAAGACGTGGCATCCGGCCGCGCAACCGCAGCCGGATCGACGGGCGCGGGATCGGCGTTGAACGGAAACGGCTGGTCGGTCGACGTCGGTGCTTCCGGATCGTTCGCGCGCCGGAAGTCGTCGAAGATCGCGCGCGCTTCGGCGGCCGGATGCTCGGCCTCGAGCGCAGACAGGAACAGCGAATTGCGGATCTGACCGCCGCCGCCGAGGCTGAACTGGCTTCCGATCAGCGCCGACAACGCGATCGAATCGGTCGGCTTCCAGTCCATCAGCGGAATCTGCAGCGCGTCGTACTCGCCCGGGCGCTTCGTCGCATCGACTCGTGCTTCGCCGATGAACTGGTTGATGCCGGCGGTGAAGTCGTCGAGATCCTGGCGCGCGCGCGGGCCGAGCACCGGGTCGAGCGTTTCGAGGCGCGTGCCCATCGCTTCGAGCTCGGCGTCGTCGTAATCGGCAAACAGGCGCGTCGCACGATCGGTCTGGATGTTGGCGGCGCTCGGCCCGAGAAACTCGGTCATGCGCCCGCGCGCGAGGTGACGCAGCGTATCGACCATGAACAGGCGATCTTCCGCGGTCACGTAGCCCGCGCCGAACAGCGTATCGGAGCGCGTCGTGCCGTACACGTGCGGAACCTGGAAGCGGTCGCGCCGGATCACGACGCCCGCGCGCGGCGAATACGTGCGCACGACGTCCTCATCCTTTACGCCGAACGATGCATCCTTGAAGAATTCGGGAAGGTCGCCCGGCACGAGCTCGGGCGCCGCCTGAATGAGCAGGTCGTAGAGCGACCTCTGATCGGTGTTCTGCGTCGGCTGCGAGCCGTTGGCCTCCCACTGCGCGATCTCCGCAGCGTTGAGATAGCGGCCCTGCCCGGGCGGCAGCACGTTGAGCGCGATACCGGAAAGGTCGTTGGTTCGATACGGCTGCGACTGCGCGCCGGCGACGATCGGCATCAGCACGACCGCGATGGTGACCAGCGAAGTTGAAATGGGGCGTCCGGGGTTCTGATTCATGACGAGCTTCACCGTCGCCTGAATTGCAGGCGCTGCTTACGGGTCCGGCTGTCACGCGCGGACCTTACGGGTTGGTGTTGCAGCCGCGCCGCCGGAGCCATTGGCGACGCAGCCGTTTCGGGTCAGGCACCGATCCACGCAGGACCGGTGCCTGTCCCTGGTTTCCTCGCGCTCCGGCCGTCAAGGCACCGGCAGAGCCGGCGGCTCGAGCGGAATCGGCGTGCACTGGCAGATGTCGCCCACCTGACCGCACGTCGATCCGGTCGAACACGCACCTCCACACAGCGGCGTCGCAGCGTCGCCGCAGAGCGGAACCGGCAACGTCACGCACTGGCAGGTGTCGCCACTCGCGATGCACGCCTGGTTGATGTCGCAGAGCCCGGCGCAGGTCGGTGCGATCGCCGATCCGCACGTCGGAACACCCGGCGCGCCGCACTCGCACGAAGACCCGACGCTCGCGCAAACTTCACCAGTGGGGCACAGTCCGCCGCACACCGGCGCGTCGGCCGACGTGCACTGCGGCAGCGTGACCACCATGCACTGGCATGCGTCTCCGACCGCCTCGCAAACTTCGCCCTGGCCGCTGCAGATGCCGCCGCACACCGGGGCCGTCGAATCGTCGCAGGACGGCAGCGGCAGCTCCGTGCACACGCACGTTCCGGAGCCGTTGTCGCCGCATACCGAACCGGTCGGACACAGGCCGCCGCATTCCGGCGCGTCGGTGTCGCCGCACTCGGGCAGAGGCAGGAGCGTCGTCGTCGTGGTTCCGATGACCTCCTCGCAGTTCGCGCCCGACGGGAACTGGTACGCGACCGACGGGTCGTTCTGGCATCGGATATCGTCGGCGAACGTGACCAGAAGTCCGCCCGGGCCAGGCAATCCCGAAGCGATGTTGATCGCGGGATTCGACGTCGGCGCGACGCAGAACGCCGACACGCCCGTGTGACCGTACGGATCTGCCGAACCTTCGTAGACGATCGGATCGGGGAAGCAGCGACGGAACTGGGCAATGGTGCAGTGTCCGCCGGAAGCGCAGTCGCCATCCGACTGGCAGGAAGTGTAGCCGCGCCCGTCCGGATACACTTCGTTGTCGCAGTACCTGTCGATCGGGCCGGTCGTGCAGTTGCCGTTCGCGCTGCAGTCGAAGTTGGTGCACTGGTTGAGGCGAACGCCCGCGCCGCCCGAAGCGGTGCATACGCCGGCGTTGAACTGCGCGCAGACGCTGTCGGAGGAGCACGCGACGTTCGTGTTACCGGTGCACGTGCGGCAGTGACAGAGGCGACCGGCAGGCGTGTCGCACGGCAGCGTCGCGCCGAGCGTGACCTGGTCCGTCGAGAAGTTCACGTCGATGATCAGTCCCGCACCGCTGATGTTCGCGGCCGACGGCGGCAGGCAATCGTTGCTGACTTTGCCGAACGTCGAGTGCGCGCCGTTGACGTCGCACGCCGTGCCGAGACCGTCGCTGCAGGTGCCGCCGCGGATGCCGTCGTTCGGCACCGGATCGCCGTCGCAGGTCGGACACGGCTCGGCCGTCGCGACGCCGAGGTAGACGACCGCGGCGACCGCGAGGCTGTCGTGCCACTCGCCGGTGCGCAGGTTCATCGTCCCTTTGTAGTCATCGCGGATGCGGAACCCGACGCAGGCCGGATTGCCTGCGGTCGTCACCGGAAGCGGCGCTCCGAAATAGCAGCGGCACGTGGGATCGAGACTTCCGCAGCTGTCGGGATCGGAGCCGTTGATGACGTTGCAGGTCTGCGTCGGATCGCTCGTGCAGCGGCAGGCCGATGCGCCGCTCTCGACGTTCGGCTTGAGATGCACTTCGCAGTTCTCGCAATTGTCGTCGCACTCGACGTCGACCCAGTCGCCGGCACCGTCCGGCATGTCGATGTCCATCGCGATACCGGACCATCCGGCGTTGAGCGCGGTCTGCCCCGGACGAATCGGCGAGAACCTCGAGAGGATGGAGCGGCGGATCGTCGCCGGAGCGCAGTGGCCCGTACCCTCGGCTGCACAATGGCATTCGGCCCCGTTCGACTGGCATACGAGGCCGTCGGGACACGTCCCGTCGCAGGTCGGTGCCGAGCCTCCGCACGAGCCGTCGTTCTCGAGAGTGGTCGTCGTCTGCCCGGGCAATGTCGTCGTCGTCGTCTGCTCGCCGAGGACGTACGCATCGCGGATGAGCGTGCCGGCGCGAACCACGGCGCTCTGGCTCGAGCAGTCCATGAAACCGTTCGCATCGTCCGAGCACGCGTCGAGCGCGGACAGCACGTCGGGCGAGAAGTTGCAGATCGGAGAAGTCTTCTCCTGGTAGCGCACGAGCGCGGAATACACGCGGCCGCGGGGATCGCTGCTCGTGCACGCGTAATCGTCGCTGTTCGAATGCTCGTCGACTTCTTTCTGGCAGCGGCGACGCTCGCTCATCACGGTGCGCATCACGCGCATCGTTCCCTTGCCGACTCCGCCCTGGCACTTTCGCAGCGGGTCCGTCAGCGTCTCCTGCGGATCGCCCTGCCCTGCCTTTGCGATCGCGCCGACCTGAACGTCGGCGAGCGCGAGCAGGCAGTCGGCGACTTCGCCGAAATCGTCGATGCCGGTGGTCAGCCCGCCGTCGTCGGCCGCTGACGCCGGTGCCGGACACGACGGATAGTTGGCCAGAAGCTCATCGGCGCTCGCGCATGCCGAAGTGATCGCCGCGCGAGCGTTGGTGCGCGCGGCAACGGTCTTGCCGGCGTCGTCTGCCACGGCCACATCGTTGCACTCTGTGGCAGGTGACCTCGCTCCGGCGCTGCGGCGCTTGTGGCAGCTGGCGACGGCCTTCGCCGCCGTACCGGCATAGCGGGTGATCGACTCGGCGATCGTGTCACGGCATTCGGACTGCGCGTCGGGCAGCGCGAGCGCCGCACCTGGCAGACCGATCGAAATGCTCAAAACCGCAGCAGCGGCAAACCGGCGGAAAGCGAAACGTTTCACAAACCCTCCTCCGCCCGCGTCTGCCCCCTACGACGTCGTACAGAACGGGCCAAATCGGCCTGGAAGACCGATGATCTCCGTCCCGCGTAGCTTGTTTACAACATTCTCAGCAAGGTGGTGGGGTCGCGCCGGTATGGCCACGAACAGGTGATCAACGGGTAAGCGCCTGATTTAGCGGAGGTTCGACGGGGATTTTTCGTCGCCGGCTGGCGAGAAACTGCGACAGCGTCCAGCAAATTCGCACCCCCGCAGTTGGCGCACCTGAGGGATACTTACTCTGTTGTCAATCAGATGGGAGTCCGCCGCAGCGAACCGACGGAGCCTGAGCCGGCCTGTAAGCCGGATTCTGTGCGATCGCTTGCGCGACCCGGCAGTCATTCCTCTAGGCCGCCGGTTACCCGGCGGCTCGAGCGACCTTTACCCGGAGGCATGGGGCGAGCCGCCCGCCTCCCTATTCGGTCTTGCTCCGGGTGGGGTTTACCGAGCATCCGCCGTTACCGGCGGATCTGGTGAGCTCTTACCTCACCGTTTCACCCTTGCCGCAGCCTTGCGGCCACGGCGGTTTGTTTTCTGTGGCACTTTCCCCGCCTCGCGGCGGGCCGTCGTTATCGGCCACCCTGCTCTATGGAGTCCGGACTTTCCTCCCGCAGCGCTTGATGCGCTGCCGGCGACTGCCCGTCCGGCTCAGGCTCCGCACCGACTCTAACACCGCCCGCGCGAATCTACAGCGAAAGGCTCGCCGGACGGCAAAGCGCCGTCGCGCGCACATACGACAGGCTCTGCATTTCCGGTTGGGGGGATGCGACGTTAGACCGGCCCATGCGCAGATTGATCGCGTCTCTCCTGTTTTTCGTGGCCGGCTGCACTCTGGCCGCTACGCACCGGCTCGACGATCTTTACGGGCCGCCTGATCCGGCCCGCTTCGAGAACGCCCCGGCCTCGGAGGTTTCGCGGGCGAAGTGGGAGAACGTCTCCAATGTGCTCGAGCATCGCTGCGTGGTCTGCCACGCGTGCTACGACGCTCCATGCCAGCTCAAGCTGTCTTCGTACGACGGCGTCACACGCGGTGCTTCGAAAGACATCGTCTACGCTACCCGGCTCGTCGAGGCTTCTCCGACGCGCCTGCATCTCGATGCCGAAACCAACGCCGAGTGGCGCGCCAAAGGTTTTCATCCGGTACTGAACGAGCGCAAGGACACGGCCGAGGCCAATGCGCGCGCCAGCGTCATGCACCGCATCCTCGAGCTGCGACGCCGGCAGCCGCAAGCTGCACCCGCGATCCTTCCGGCCGACAAGTACGACTTCTCGCTCAGCCGCGCGCCGGTATGCGCAACGATCGACGAGATCGGGGAAGTCGAAAAACGCCCGGAGCTCGGCATGCCGTTCGGAATGCCGGGGCTGAGCACCGCCGAATACGGTGCGCTCACCGATTGGATCGAAGCCGGATCTCCGTACGCTCCGCCCGCGCCGCTCGACGCGGCCCACGGCGCGCGCATCGCCGCGTGGGAGCAGTTCCTCAACGGCGACAGCCTGAAGGAGCGGCTCATGAGCCGCTACATCTACGAGCACTGGTATCTCGGGCATTTTTACTTCGACGATCTACGCGCTGCGCCTGCGACTGGTGCGGCCGTCGAATACTTCGAGCTCGTCCGCTCGAGCACTCCGCCCGGGCAGCCGATTCGCGTGATCGCGACGCGCCGGCCGTACGACGATCCCGGCGTGGAGCGCCCCTACTACCGCCTGCGGCGCATGGATGAGGCCATCGTCGCCAAGACGCACATGCCGTATCCACTGGATTCAGCGCGCCTGAAGCATCTGAAATCGCTGTTCCTCGATGCCGATTACACCGTCACGAGCATGCCGTCGTACGCGCCGGAGATCGCGTCGAATCCGTTCCGCGCGTTCGTCGAGATTCCGAGCATTGCGCGCTACCGCCTGATGCTCGAACAAGCGCAGTTCACGATCATGGGCTTCATCAAGGGCCCGGTCTGCCGCGGCCAGGTCGCGCCCAACGTGATCAACGACCTGTTCTGGGTCGCGTTCGTCGATCCGGACAAAATGCAGCAGGGCGAGCTCGGCGAGGGTGAGCTCGCCGCCGCGCTCGACCAGATCCAGCTGCCCGCCGAAGCGGGAAGCATGCTTCCGCTGCTGCAGTGGAAGTCTTACGCGAACGCCGAGACCAGGTATCTCGAGGCCAAGACCGACGTTCTCAACCGCAGGTTCGGCGGCAAACTTGCGCCGACTCTCGATCTGCTTTGGGACGGCGACGGGAAGAACCGGAACGCCGCGCTGACGATCTTCCGCCATTTCGACAGCGCGACCGTCGTGCAGGGGTTCGTCGGCGAGCCGCAGACGATGTGGGTCGTCGGATATCCGCTGCTCGAGCGCATTCACTACCTGCTCGTCGCCGGCTACGACGTGTTCGGGAACGTCGGCCATCAGCTCACGACGCGCCTCTACATGGACTTCCTGCGCATGGAGGGCGAGTCGAACTTCCTCTATCTGCTTCCGATGGCGTCGCGCGATCCGGTGCGTGACTTCTGGTACCGAGGCGCCAGCGACGACGTGAAGCAGTACCTGCAGGGCGACAAGGCGTTTTTCGCGCACGAAACCGGCGTCGTCTACCGCACGGACGAGCCGCTGACCGAGCTCTACGGCATGATGAAGTCGAAGCTCTCGCCGGTGCTCGACCGCCGCTACGACATCCGGGCATCGCGTCTTTCGCGCGACGTCGCGGGCAGCATGGCGCGGCTAGGCCAGCTCTCCGGCGTCGCGACGTCGTATCTGCCGGAGGTCACGTTCGTTACGCTGACCGGACCGGACGGCGCGGCCGAGCACTACTCGCTGCTGCACAACAGCGCGCACAACAACATCTCGACGCTGTTCCGCGAAGCCGCCGAGCGGCTGCCGGCCGAGGACACCGTGACGGTCGTCAGCGGATTTCTCGGTGCGTATCCGAATGCATTCCAGAACATGCCGGCGTCCGAATTTCCGGCGTACGTCGAAGCGATTTCGAAGCTCTCGAGCGAAGCCGACTACTCCGCGACGATGGCGAAATACGGCGTGCGCAGGACCGACCCACGATTCTGGGCCCACAGCGACGCGCTGCACGCCGCGTATCGCAAGATGGCGCCGATCGAAGCAGGGATCTTCGACTACGGCCGTTACGAAAACCGCTGACGCGGCGGCCGCGAAATGGAGCGACGGGGAGGTTCAGCCGGCAGGCGCGATCGCGGCGACGAACAGGATGCGCTGGCACATCGGGCATACCTTGAGCGAGCCCGTGCGGCGGATCTCGATCAGCGTCTGCGGCGGAATCTGCACGTGGCAGCCCGAGCAGCAGCCCCCGCCGTCGACTTCGACCACGGCAAGCCCCGCGCGCTTTTCGAGCAGGAATTCGTACTTCTTGCGCAGTGACGCCTCGATGGCCGCAGCCGCGCCTTCGCGCTCGCTGCGCTCGGCTTCGAGCTCGCTGCGAAGCGCATGGATCTTTCCTTCGGCTTCGCTGATCTGGCGGTGATCCTCGTTCTCGAGCTCGGCGCGCTCCGCCTTGGCCTTCGCGATCTGCGCCTCGAGCTCCTCGACCCGCGTCATCGCTTCGAGAAGAACCGTCTCGCTCTCGCGGATCTCCTCCTGCGCGGAGTTGACCTCGTCCTGGCCGGCGCGGACTTCCTTCTCGTTGCGGGCTTTCTGCGCGCGCTGGCGCTTGGTCTTCAGCGATTCCTGGAGATCCTCGATCTTGCGTTCGGCAAACGCGCGCTGCGCGACGGCATCCTTGCGCGACGCTGCAAGGGCATCGATTTTCGCGGTGCTGGCAGCGATGGCAGCCTGGCGCGCCGCCAGATCGGATTCGTAGCGACCGACCACGCGCTGCTTCTCCTGCAGGCGCGTATCGAGAACCTGAAGCTGGAAAAGTATCTCGAGCTGGTTCGACAATTCCCTGTGATCTCCTGCCTTCAGCGATGGGCCCACCAGGACTTGAACCTGGGACCAGAGGATTATGAGTCCCCCGCTCTAACCAACTGAGCTATGGGCCCAGAACTCTTATTTGGGCCCATCTGCTTCGTTGGGCGTTCGGTCGGTCGTTGCGGCGTAGCTCCGCTACGCCTCACTCCCTCCGCGAACGCCCGCCTCGCATCTGGACCCAACTACGAGCTCTGGCCGGATGCGGTGTGTCGCGTCTCGGACCAACTCTGAATTCTGGTCCAGCGATCTGGACCCAACGGTGCTTTCTGGGTCCAGGGCGAGAATCACGAGATGAAACCCTTCAGTTTTTTGCTTCTCACGGAGAGCCGGAGTTTGCGGAGCGCTTTGGCTTCGATCTGGCGGATGCGTTCGCGTGTCACGGAAAAACGGCTCCCGACTTCTTCCAACGTATGGTCGGTTTTTTCGCCGATGCCAAACCGCAGGCGCAGGACCTGTTCCTCGCGCGGCGTGAGCGACGAGAGCACCTGCCGGGTGCGGTGCTGCAGGTTGCTCTTGACCACGGCTTCGGCGGGCGAGACGGCGCGCTGGTCCTCGAGGAAATCGCCGAGATGGCTGTCTTCTTCGTCGCCGACCGGCGTCTCGAGCGAGATCGGCTCGCGCGTGATCTTCAGGATCTTGCGCACGCGCTCGGGCGCCATGTCGAGGATCTTGGCGATCTCGGCGTCGGTCGCCTCGCGGCCGTTGTCCTGCTGGAACTGGCGCTTGGTGCGAATGATCTTGTTGATCGACTCGATCATGTGCACCGGAATGCGGATGGTGCGGGCCTGGTCGGCGATCGAGCGCGTGATCGACTGGCGGATCCACCACGTCGCATACGTGGAGAACTTGTAGCCGCGGCGGTAGTCGAACTTGTCGACGGCCTTCATCAGGCCGATGTTGCCTTCCTGGATCAGGTCGAGGAACTGCAGGCCGCGGTTGTTGTAGCGCTTCGCGATCGACACGACGAGGCGCAGGTTGGCTTCGATCAGCGCCTTCTTGGCTTCGACGACTTCGCTCTGCGCAATCGTCAGCTCGCGCATCAGGCGCGTCAGGCCTTCTTCGCTCATGCGCAGCGACGCCAGCAATACGTCGATCTCGCCCGACGCGGCCATGATCTGCTCGGCGGTTTCGCGGATGACTTCGGCGCTCATGCGCAGCGTTCCGCAGATGCGCTGGTCGGTGGTGCGGTCGATGCCGAGCTGGCCGGCATAGTCGATGATCTGGTCGGCGCGCCGGCCGGTCTTCTTCTCGGCCTGGTCGAGCACCGTCAGGCGCGTGCGAAGCGAGCGGTGGCCTTCGTCGATACGAGCCACGGCAGCAGCAACCTGATCGGGATGCAGCGGAATCTCGCGCAGGATCGTGAGCATTTCTTCCTGCAGCGGCTCGATCGGCTCGCCGCCCGGATGATCGAGCGATGCTTCGATGCGCACGACCAGCTCGCCGGCGCGCCCGAGCATCTCGGTCACCCGCGCGAATGCCTCGGCTTCTTCTTCTGCGGGAGTCGCGGCGTCGACGTCGGCCGGCGCTTCCTCGTCGATCGGCGGCTCTTCGGCAGGCTCGGCGGCGAGCGGATCGACGGCGGCCTCTTCATCGAATGCCGCGTCGGGATTGAACTCGGCGGTTTCGGTCTCCTTGACGAGATTGCGCACGCGAAGGCGCCCTTCGGCAAGGTCCTTGATCATCGATTCGATGTGGCGCCGGCCGGGCGCGGAACCGAATGCGAGGGAGAACACGCGGATCTCGGCGTCCTCGATCCGCTTGGCGATGGTGACTTCGCCTTCGCGCGACAGCAGCGGCACCGCGCCCATGTCGCGCATGTAGATGCGGACGTAGTCGGCGACGCTGTCGCTGGTTTCGAACTCGCGCTCTTCGGCGGGCTCGGCGCCTTCGGCCTTGGCCGCCGTTGCCGTACCGTCGCGGACTTCGATGTGGCCTTCGCGAAGCGCGGCCAGAACGCCGAGAATCTCGTCCTGCTCGACCATCTCCGGATCGAGCGCCTCGTGGACGTCGTCGAGCGTGACGAAACCTTTGGTACGGCCGAGCTCGAGGAGCTCGCGCACGCCGGTGACCTCCTCGTCTTCGGCGAGAGGCTCGATGTCGTCGGGATTCTTTCCGGTTTTCTTTTCGGTCATCTGTCTCAACGAACCTTTTCGCTCTTCATTCTGTTCCATCGCTCGAGAAGCGCCGCGGCACCCGCGTCGTCGCCGATCTCCTCGAGGCGTCGAAGCTCGAGCAGCATGCGCTTCTTCGAGCGCTCGAACGCTGCGCCTGCCAGGCGCTTCAGGCAGTCGGCGAGGACCGTCTGCCGTCCATCCGCGTCGCCGAACGTCGGATCGCCCTGGAGCCTGGCCACGATGCGGCTGCGGAGATCGCCGTCGAGCTCCGCGAGAATGTCGCCCGGCACGAATCCTCCTGTCGAATCACGCGCCGCGAAAATGTCGGCCGCGATCGTTGCCCACGGCTCCGTGTGCAGGTGGCCCACGATATCCCGCTTTTCGAGACGATCAACGCAGCCCGCATCCGACAGGAGCACCGAGACCAGCAGCTCCTCGGCGGTCGGCGGCCCGGCGGCGATCGAAATGCTGCGCTGCGGAGCGCGCACCGACGGCTTCTGCTCGGGACGCGCCTGCTCGCGAAGGACCCGTTCGGAGATCCCGGTCCACAGGGACGCCTTGCGCACGAAGTCGTCGTACTCGAACGGATTCTCGACTTTGCGAAGCACGGTCGCGAGCTCGGCGCCCACTCGCGCCGTCGCTCCGGGCCCGGATGCGCCTTCGGCGACATAACGGACGTAGGATTCGACGAGCGGTTTCGCGGCCGCGATCTCGCTGCGAAGCGCGCTGGCTCCGTTCCTGCGCACGAATGTGTCCGGGTCCTCACTTTGGGGAAGAAATACGCCGCGTGCCCACAGAGCCGCCTCGAGAAAAACTGGAAAGCTGCGCGCCGCGGCTCGACGCCCCGCGTCGTCACCGTCGAACAGCGCGACGACGTCGCCGGCATGACGGCGCACGAGCCGCGCCTGGTCGCTGGTCAGCGCCGTACCGCATCCGGCAACGACGTTGGCAATGCCCGCCTGCGACATCGCGATCACGTCGAGATAGCCCTCGACGAGAATGAGCTCACTATCCCGCGGCGCACTCTGCGCCGGTGCTCGCGGCGGTGTCTGTGCAGGTGTCTGCGGCGCAGCCTGCACCGGCTTGCGCTCGGATTCGCGCCATTCGAACAGGCCGTAGAGCACGCGACCCTTGTGGTAGACCGGCGAGTCGCTCGAGTTGAGGTACTTCGGCCCGTCGCCGTCGCCGATCCGCCGCGCGCCGAAACCGAGCGTGCGTCCCTGCGAATCGCGGATCGGGAACATCAGACGTCCGCGGAAACGATCGTAGGCCGAGCCGCCGCGCAGCCCGACGAGGCCGATGCGCTCGGCCACGCGCAGATCGTAGCGCTTGCGACGGAAGTGCTGGACCAGCGCATCGCCCGCCGACGGCGCCGCGCCGAGAAAATAGCGCTCGCGTGACGCTTCGCTGACGCCGCGCTCGTCGAGATAAGCGCTCACGGTCTGCCCGAAACCGGTCGCTCCGAGACACGCGCGGTAGAACTTCGCCGCCGACGTGAGCATCTCGAACGAAGCGTCGCGCTCGGACGCCGCGCCCGCCGAGACGCCTTCCTCGGGCACGTCGATGCCGTAGTGCGCTGCAATCTTTCGAACCGCTTCCGGAAACGAAAGGTTTTCCATCTGCATGACGAACTTGAAGACGTTGCCGCCGGCTCCGCATCCGAAGCAGTGGTAGAAGCCGCCTTCGTCGCTGACCGAAAACGACGGCGACTGCTCGCTGTGGAACGGGCAGAGGCCCATCATCCCGCGCCCGCTCCGCCGCAGTGAGACGTACGGCGCAATGAACTCCGAGATGCGTGCGGACTGACGGATCTCGGCGATCTTCTGTTCGGCGATCATCGTCGGCCGCTGTCGGAAGGCGCCGCGGGCGTTGCAGGCTGGACCTGCCGGATCGGTTGCGCCGGTCTCGCGGCAGCGGACGCGGCGGGCCTCGCCGGCTCTTCCTTTGAAGACAAAGCCGGTGAAGACGAAGCCGGCGGCAGCGCATCGTGACGCGTCGGCGGCTTGCCGAGAGAATCGATGGCAGCCCCGGCGGCCTTCTGTGCCGCGCCTTCGATCTGCTCGCGAATGTCGCGGCCGACCGGCGAGCTGTGCTGCGTGCTGCCGATCGTCTCGGTCAGCACGCGCGACGCGAGCTGCTCGAGCGGCGCCGCGAGCAGCGACTCGGAGAATCGCTCGTTGAGCGTCGCGAGCAGGCTCTCGAACGGATCGCCGGGCGCTTCACCGGGAGTGTCGAGCTTGACGCGCTCGGGCGGACGCAGCTCGTGCACCAGGATGACGACCGCCCCGAGCACAATCGCAACGATGGCCACGCTCGCAAGCCCGGCCAGCACCCGGCTCGGAAGCGACAGCCCGACGCCGAGCAGCCGCGCAACCAGCGACGCGAACAGCCGCACGACCACGACCACGACGATGAAGACGATCAGCGGAGCGAAGAACTCGAGCGCGAACTCCGGGACGACCTGGTAGAGCGCGAGCCGGTCGCGGACCGGATCCGAGAAGTCTTTTGCCAGCATGAACGCGAGCACCGGCGCGACGTAGGTCGCAGCCGTGCGCAGCAGCCCTCTCGAGTAGCCGCGCCACATCGCGAGCACGAGAATGATGGCGAAAATGATATCGACGGGACTCAAGCGCACACCGCGTCCGGCACCCCGCGCCGCAGCGCGCGGGGTTGCCGATGGACGAGGCGGGCATGATCCCGAGCGGCGAGCGGGGAGTCAACGCTCCGACTGGCCCGTGCACCGCGGTCGTGGCAGGGTTGGCGCCCATTTCCCCACGGACCAGCAGGATGCATCACAGACAGGTTTCTTCCGCTCCCTCTCCCTTCGCTTCGGTCGCTACAGGGTCACGTCTGCGCTCGGCATTGCGAGGTGCCGTCATCCTTGCCGCAGCGATCGCCGCGTCGACCCCAGGATGTTCCATGAATCAGGCTCACAAGCTCAACGGTGCTCCCGACACCGACACCCGGGTCTTCCAGCTCGCCAACGGCATGAAGGTCGTCATCCGCGAGGACCACTTCGCCCCGGTCGTCGCCGAGCAGGTCTGGGTGCAGGCCGGCGGCGCCGACGAAACGGCCATCGAAGCCGGCATCGCACACGTGCACGAGCACATGCTTTTCAAAGGAACCGCGCGCCGCGGAGTCGGCGAGATCGCCGGGGCCGTCGAGTCGTCGGGCGGCAGCATCAATGCGTGGACGTCGTGGGATCAGACCGTCTATCACCTCGTGCTGGCGTCGCGCTTTGCCGGCGAGGGGATCGACATCCTTGCCGACGCCACGCAGCACTCGTCGTTCGATCCGGGCGAGCTCGACAAGGAGCTCGGCGTCGTCATGGAGGAGTGGAAGCGCGGGCAGGACTCTCCGTCGAGCCGCGTCTACGACCTGATGTTCGCGACCGCGTACTCGGCGCATCCTTATAAGCGTCCGGTCATCGGCACCGAGAAGTCGATCAAAGGTCTTACGCGCGAGCTCATCACGAGCTTCTACAAGCGCTACTACTCGCCGAGCAACATGACGTTGATCGTCGTCGGCGACGTCAACACCGAGGCGATGAAACGCGAGATCGAGGCCAAGTTCGGCCCGTTCGCGGATCACGTCGTCCAGCGGCCTGCGCGGCCGGTCGAGCCGGCGCAGAAGGAAACGCGCTTCGCGAGCGCCGTCATGGACGTGCAGGAAGCGCAGATCGCGATCGGGTTCCACATTCCGGATGCGAACCACAAGGACACGCCGGCGCTCGACGTGCTCGCGCACATTCTCGGCGGCGGCGAAAGCTCGCGCGTTTACCGGCGCCTGGTCGCCGAGCATCCTCTGGCAACGAGCGCCGGAGCGTTCGCCTATACGCCTCCGGATCCGGGCCTTTTCCTCGAGACCGCGTCGTGCGAAGCCGACGACGTCAAGGCCGTGCTCGACGGCCTGATCGGCGAGACCGCAAGGATCCGCGACAATCCCGTCAGCGAAGAAGAGCTTGCGCGCGCCAAGACCAATCTCGAAAGCGATTTCGTCTACCGCAGCCAGACCGTGCAGGGCCAGTCTCGCGAGCTCGGCTATGCGATCGTCGTGCACAAGGATCTCGACTACGCGCAGAAGTACATCCAGGCCCTTCACGAAATCACCGCGGCCGACGTGCAGAAGGTCGCGCGCAAGTACCTGACGCCCGAGAACATGACCGGCGTCACGCTCCGGCCGACCGGTTCTGCAGAGCTCGTCACGCTCGCGACGCTTCGCGCCGATGCCCAGGCGCTCGCGACCAAGAAGCCCGTCGTCGAAGCATCGTCGAAAGTCGGCGCGGCGAGGCAGGCCAAGGCGCCGCCTGCGACGCGCGCCGACACGCAGCCGAAGCTCGTCACGCTTCCGAACGGCGTGCGTCTGATCGTGCAGGAGCACCACGCGGTGCCGATGTTCTCGGTGCGAGCGGCCGTGCTCGGAGGTCTTCTCGCCGAGCGGAAGGGCAACAACGGCGTCTCCAACTTCGTCGCCGAGATGCTGACGCGCGGCACCGAGCACCGCACGCGCGAGCAGCTCGCCGCCAACATCGAGTCGCTGGCCGGAGATCTCGGCGGATTTGCCGGCAGAAGCTCGTTCGGCGTGGCCGGCACGTTCCTGTCGGAGTACCTGAACTACGGCCTCAGCCTTACGATGGAAGTGCTTCTCGATCCGGCGTTCCCCGCCGACGAAGTCGAAAAGACCCGCCGCGAGATCCTGCTGGCCATCAAGAACCGCGCCGACGAATCGGCGCAGGTCGCGTTCGACCTCGCCTACAAGACCGTCTACCCGGATCATCCGTACGGCATGACGACGCTCGGCGAGCCTGACAGCGTCGCGCACCTGACGGCCGACGATCTGCGACGTTTCTACGACTCCGTGCTCGATCCGGAGAGCCTCGTGGTGACCGTGGTCGGCGACATCGACAGCGATCAGGTCATCGCGAAGCTCTCGAAGTCGCTGTCGCGGGTGCAGGGCGACGGCGTGGCGTTCACGCGGCCCGAGCGCGCCTCGACGCCGACGCGGATCCGCCGCGCGCGCATCGACACCAATCGCAAGCAGAGCCACGTGGTCGTCGCGTTCCCCGGCGCCGCGATGGGCGATCCCGAGCGCTATCCGCTGTCGGTTCTCGACACCGTGCTGTCGCGCCAAGGCGGCCGGCTGTTCTACGAGCTGCGCGACAAGCAGGCTCTCGCGTACACGGTCAGCAGCTTTTCGACCGAAGGCTACGATCCGGGCCTCGTCGGCGGATACATCGCAACCGATCCGTCCAACGAGAGCCGCGCGCTCGACGGGCTGCTCAGCGAGTTCGAGAAGATCCGCCAGACCGACATCAAGGCGGAAGAGCTCGCGCGTGCGCAGCGTTACCTGATCGGCAACTACGAGATCGCGCTGCAGACCAACAGCGCGATTGCCGAGAACATGACGTTCAACGAGCTCTACGGCCTCGGTTATCTCGAAGGGCGCCGCTACGCGACGCACATCAACGCCGTGGGCACAGAGAACGTCCGCGCAGTCGCGAACCGCTTTCTTACGCTCGATACGCGGGTCGAAGCCGTGGTCGGACCGCCGTCGCCCGGTGCGAAAGAGAAAGAGTAACGAAGAGGTCCGTTTTCCGCCGGGCGGGAAACGGGCCCGTTACGTTGCGTCGCGAGCCGCGAGAACCCGCTCGGGGAAGTCGCTGAAGATTCCGTCGACGCCGCCGGCAATCGCGCCTGCAATCATCGCCGGAGAATTCGCCGTCCACGTCCAGACCTGAAGACCGGCCGCATGCGCGCGCGCGACCAGCGCGGGGCTTGCGAGAACAATCGGCGGATGGATGTTTTCGGCAGCGATTTCGGCCGCGCAGCGAAGCGCGTGCTCGAACCCCGTTGCCACGCTGAGCACGCCGATGCGGGCCTGCGGAAGCACGTGCCGCAGCAGCCGCAGCGCGTCGTGATCGAACGACGAGAAGACCACCTGATCGACTCCATCCTCTTCGAGCACCGCCTGCGCGCACGCATCGACGATTTCCACGCGGCGCGCGCTCATCTTGATCTCGAGGTTGAGGAGCGTCCGCGGCGCGAGCGTTCGAATGACTTCGGCAAGCGTCGGCACGTGCGTCGGCACGGCTTTCCACGATCCGGCGTCGAGCCGCGCGATTTCCTCGAACGTGGACTGTTCGACCGGTCCGCGGCCGTCGGTCGTACGATCGAGCGTGTCGTCGTGGATCACCACCGGAACGCCGTCGCGCGTCAGTGCGACATCGAACTCGAGCGCATCGGCGCCGAGCTCGAGGGCCTTTTCGAACGACGGCATCGTGTTCTCCGGCATGTGCCCGGCCGCGCCGCGATGTCCGATCGCGAGAACCTTTGCCGCCATGCAGCGACGCTAGCAGCGATGCCGCGCACATCGTAGTCGGCGCGGCGCGACGGGTGGGCGCCGGGATGCCGAAGCCGCATCGCAACCCCGCCTCGTTCTGCTAGGGTCGCCACGTCCGAGGAAACCTCTGTTGACCCGACGCTGGTTCGAAATTGCGATTCCCGTCCCGTCCGGGCTTGTCGACGAAGCCTCCGCGCTTCTCGACGTGGCCGGCTTCGGCGGCGTCGAAGTGCGCGAGCACGAGCGAGGCACCGATGTCGTGGTCGTCGTCGATGCCGAGGACGACAGTGTGGACGACAGCAAGCATTGCACAGCCGAACATGGCGCCACCTGGCCCGAAGGCCTGCGCGCCAGCATCGCCGCCGCACGCGATGCGGTCGCAATTCTCGGCTGCGGCGAGCCGCGCATCGCCGAGCTCGACTCCAACGTGTGGACGGAAAACTGGAAGCGTCACTTCGCGCGCCGCACGTTCGCCGGCGTGATCGAAGTGCGCCCTCCGTGGGAAAGCGCTCCGCCGGCGGACAGCCGACTGCTGTCGATCGTGATCAATCCCGGCATGGCATTCGGTACGGGGCTTCACGAAACCACCGCAGGCTGCCTCGAGCTTCTGGTCGAACAGATGAAGCCCGGCATGCGTGTAGCCGACGTCGGGTGCGGCTCGGGAATTCTCGCGATCGCCGCGGCGCGCCTCGGCGCGAGCCATGTGCTCGCAACCGATGTCGATCCGCTCGCCGTCGACGCGACGCGCGAGAACATCGATGCAAACGACGTCGCCGCGATCGTCGACGTCGAGCTCGAGCCGGGCGAGGTCGGCATTCCGCAATGGGAGCGCGATGCGCGGCCGGGACTTTCGGTCGCACGCGACAGCGCTGCCCCGCACGCGCTCCTCGAATGTCCCGAGGAACGGTCGCACCCCGATGCGCACAGGCAGGCAGCGGATGTGACATTACTTCACGAGTCGCCGCGGCCGGCGCCGAACGGGGCGACGGGCGGCGGCTTCGCATCGCGCGGCAAGCGATCGTTCGACCTTATCGTCGCCAACATCCTGGCCGAGACTCTCGTGGAACTGCGGAGTTCCCTTTCCGAGGCAGCCGCCGACGGCGGCATCCTCGTGCTCTCCGGAATCGAGGCCCGCAGGTTGAAAATCGTCGAGGAGGCTTTTATCCGTCCTCCGTGGCGCCGCGTCCGCACTGTCGCCAAGGGTGACTGGATCTCGATCTGTCTGCACAACGCCTTGGCAGAGCCGGTGCGTGGGCTTAGCGTGCCGGGCGTGTCCGGTGGTGGTGGACCAAAGAACGATCTTCCCGGAGTCGCCTGAACCACAATGATATCCGCCCTCGCCAATCAGACCCTTCCGAAGACGCGCATCTTCGTCGACCCGGAGCACCTCACGGCCGACCGCGCGGTACTTACCGCAGCCAGCTATCACCATCTTCGCAACGTGCTTCGCTTCAAGCCCGGCGACGAGGTCGTCGTGTTCGACGGCGCCGGCCGCGAGTGTTTCGGCGTGCTCGAGCTGTTCCAGGGCGAGACCGCGGTGGTGCGCATTCTCGGAGATGCCGGGCGCAGCACCGAATCCGGGCTCGATCTGACGATCGCGCCGTGCCTCGCCAAGGGCAAGAAGATCGATCTCGTCGTCGAGAAGGTGATCGAGCTCGGCGCCGATCGCGTCTGCGTGGTGACTTCCGAGCGCAGCGTCGGCCGTCTCGATCCTGCGCAAGCTCTCGATCGCGTCGAACGCTGGCGCCGCATCGCCAAATCGGCCGCCGAGCAGAGCGGCCGCACCGTGATGCCCGTGATCGAGCGCATCCGCACGTTCGAGGAGTTCGTCACGCACAAGCCCGCCGATGCGCTCGGCCTGGTGTTTACGACCGCCGAGAACACGCCGGCCGCGACGCTGAGGAACGATTATCCCGACGTGACGCGCGTGATTGCGATGATCGGACCCGAAGGCGGCTTCTCGATGGAAGAAATCGAGTTCGCGCAGAGCCACGGGTTCGTCGCCGTCGGTCTCGGGCCTCGCGTGCTTCGCACCGAGACCGCAGCCATCGTCGCATCGGCGCTGTGCCAGCATCTGTGGGGCGACCTCGGACGCCGTGCACCGAACGGCGACGGAAAAGAGTAAGCAGGAAAACCAACGTGAAGTTTTTGCACGTGATGGACCCCATCGAGCGGGTCGACATCACGAAAGACACGTCCTTTGTCTTCATCCGCGAATCGCAGATGCGCGGGCACGACAATTATTACTGCGGAACCTCCGACCTCGCGTTCGACAACGGGGCCGTCAAGGTGCGCGCCGCGACGCTCAAGGTCTCCGACGTGCAGGGCAGCCACGCCGAAGTCGGCGACTGGCTGTGGCAGCCCGCCGACGGCTTTCACTGCGTCTTCATGCGCAAGGATCCGCCGTTCGACACCGAGTTCTTCTTCGCGACGCATCTGCTGAGCCTGATCGACGAGACGAAGACATTCGTCTTCAATCGCGCCTCCGGGCTTCGCGAAGCGACCGAGAAGATGTTCATCCTGCGTTTTCCGCAGCTGATCGCCGAGACGATGGTGTCGGCCAGCCCGGATGCGATCCTCGAGTTCCGCGACCGCGTCGGCGGCGACATCGTCGTCAAACCGCTCGACGGCTGCGGCGGACTCGGGATCTTCCGCATCTCGCAGGGCGATCTCAATACGTACTCGATTCTCGAGACGTCCACGCGCCACGGCCTCAGGCCGGTGATGGCGCAGAGGTTTCTTCCCGAGTCGCGCGCCGGCGACATGCGGCTTTTGTACCTCGACGGAAAGCCGCTCGGCGCGATCAAGCGCGTGCCGAAGGAGACCGACCTGCGCGGCAACATCCATGTAGGCGGCACGGTGATTCCCGCCGACATCGGCGAGCGCGAGCAGGCCATCTGCCGCATGCTCGCGCCTGCGCTCGACGAGCTCGGGATCTACTTCGCCGGCCTCGACGTGATCGGCACGTACCTGACCGAGGTCAACGTGACGAGCCCGACCGGAGTGCAGGAGAGCAACCGCATCGGCGGGTTCCGGCTCGAGACGAAGGTGATCGAGTTCGTCGAGAGGAAGTGCGCGGAGCTCGCGCGGTAGGGTCGCAGCAAAGATTTCCGCGCTCTCTATCCAGCGTCCGCATTCCCCCGTAGATTCTGTTGCGGGAGGGATCCAATGAACCGATCGAAGGAATACGGGGTGAGCCTGCCGCTGCGGGCGCTTCTTTTCGTTGCATCGACTTTCGCGGCAGTGGCGTTGTCGTTTGCGTCGGCCGCCGAGGCTGCTCAGTGCGTGGCGAATGTGTGCTGTCCGGGCGGAGTTTTCGCGCCGAGCACGTTCGTATGCCGGCCCGCCGCCGGATCCTGCGACGTTCCCGAGCATTGCACCGGATCGACGACGACTTGTCCGTCGGACGTCATCCTCAATGGCGATCAGCTCTGCCGCCCCGCCTCCGATCTGTGCGATGCCGCCGAAGTCTGTGTCGGAACCTCCGGCGAGTGTCCGGCCGACGACGTCGCGCCATCCGGCCAGGAATGTCATCCGTCGACGGGCGGATGCGATCCGGCCGAGACCTGCGATGGAACGAGCACGCAGTGTCCCGCCAACGTCGTCTCACCGTCGAACACGGTCTGCCGGCCTTCGAACGGCATCTGCGACCCTGCCGAAGTCTGCAACGGAACCTCCGGCGCGTGCCCGGGCAATACATTCCTCCCGTCTGCAACGGTCTGCCGTCCGTCGCTCGGCGTCTGCGACATCGCCGAGAACTGCACCGGAGACACAGCCGCGTGCCCATTCCCGGAATTCGTACAGGCCGAAACGCTCTGCCGCGATGCGTTCGGAGTCTGCGACTACGCCGAGTACTGCACCGGCAACGATCCGACCTGCCCCACCGACATCGTGATTCCGTCGGACATCGAATGCCGCCAGTCGAGCGGGGTCTGTGACCCGGCCGAATTCTGCGACGGCAGCACGCGGACGTGCCCGGCCAACACGTTCAAGAGCACGAGCACCGTCTGCCGTCCTGGCGCGAGCGTGTGCGATGCCGCCGAGCTCTGCACCGGGTCGAGCGGCGCGTGCCCGGGCGATGCGGTGATTGCTTCGACTTCCGTATGTCGGCCGTCATCGGGCGTCTGTGACATCGCCGAGAGTTGCACGGGCGCGGGCAAGGCCTGTCCTGCCAACGAGCTCGTCCAGGCCGAAACGCTGTGCCGCGATTCGGCGGGCATCTGCGACTACGCCGAGTACTGCACCGGCAACGATGCGACCTGTCCGCCGAACATCCTCGTACCGTTCGACATCGAGTGCCGGCCTTCGGCCGGCGTCTGCGACCAGGTCGAGGTCTGCAGCGGAACTTCGATCGCGTGTCCGGCGAACGACTTCGCAGCGAGCTCGACGACGTGCCGCGCGTCGTCCGGAGTGTGCGATCCGGCCGAGAGCTGCACCGGCAGCGCCGCCGCGTGTCCGTCCGACTCGATTCTTCCGGCGACCAGCGTGTGCCGAGCATCGGCAGGCATCTGCGACGTCGCAGAGAACTGCACGGGGTCGAGCGGAGCATGTCCGGCCAACGGCTTCGTCCAGGCGGAGACGTTGTGCCGCGCTTCGCTTGGCGAGTGCGATGCCATCGAGGTCTGTTCCGGCAGCACCGCAACGTGTCCCGCCGAGCTCGATACCGACGGCGGCGTCTGCAACAGCGGCCGCTTCTGCTCGAGTGCCGGCACGTGCAGCGGCGGACAGTGCTCCGGCGTCACCGTCACCAACTGCAGCGACGACAACGCCTGTACCAACGATTCGTGCAACGAGGCCGCCGATTCGTGCTCGCACGCAAACAATTCGGCCCCGTGCAACGATGGCGACAGCTGCACCACCAACGACGTCTGCAGTGGTGGGACGTGCAGCGGAACGCCGGCGCAGGAGTGCACCACCACGACGACGCTACCGGAAGAAATCGTCTGCGGTGACGCGACCGGCGACGGGCTCATCAAGACCGCCGACGCGCTGATCGCGCTGAAGACCGCCGTCGGCAGTGCGTCATGCCCGCTCGAACGCTGCGACTACAATGGCGACGCGAAGGTCACCGCCGCCGACGCGCTGGCTATCCTGAAGGTAGCGGTCGGGCTTCCGATCACGCCGAATTGTCCGAAGGCCGGGACGACGGAATCGGATGGAACCGGCGGGGAGACGACTACGACGACGGTTCGTGAGTAGCGGCGGCGGGCGGGAGTGGGGTGGCTCCCGTCCGCGCGATGCGCACGCATTTGGACTCGCGCTGACGGACGGTCCGTCGATGCGAACGCATTTGCACTCGGCGCGGACTCCCTCCTGTGATGCGCACGCATTTGCACTCGGAATCCGGTCATCGGAGGCCGGTCAAGCCAGCGTCTCCGTCATTTCAGCCAGCCCGGCGAGAATCAGTCGGCTGAGATCCACCATTGTGCTTGCGCTGTCTATGTCGATCCCGACGAGTGCACCTTCAGCGTCGAAATCGGCGACTACTCCGCATGCGATCTCCTCGCTCTCCACACTCGGCCGGTCGACAAAATCGATGTAGAGGGAGTCCGTTTCCGGAAAGTAGACCAGCCTCACGACATCCTCTTTCAAAGAGCAGCATACCGCAGGTCACGCGGCCCGACAGCATGTTCGGACCGGACACTACTCTTCAAAGGCACGTCCATCTATCCACAGGATGTAATAACCGCGGGGTTTTACGTGGGCGAGACCGGCGCGAGATCAGATTCGGGCCCAAATTTGACCGGCGCGGAGAGCGGCGATACACACGCCGTGCACGGCCGGTCCGTGCCCTCGCCCTTCACGTGCCCAGGTAGCTCAGTTGGTAGAGCAGAGGACTGAAAATCCTCGTGTCGCTGGTTCAATTCCGGCCCTGGGCACCATTTCGCACCCAAGCAACCAGCGAGATTTCAGTTACTTGCAGGAAGCACCGTTTGCGGTGCGCGCGGGCAGCAATGCGACTTGCCCTAGTGTTGCCCCACTCTGCGGAACCACCACTGCAAGCGCTGCGTTCTGCAGATCGTGGCGGTGATGTTGTACCTGTCGAAAACCGAACGCGTCCTGTGCCCCGTGATCTTCATGGCCACGGTCTCAGGCACGCCGGCTCGCGTGTAGTTGCGGACGGCGCAGCGTCTCAAGGCGTGGAACAGAAAGCCGCGCTGTCCGATCTGCTTGCACGCCGTCAGCCACACGCGCCGAACCGCGGACGCGATCTGCGTCATAGCAATCTCGTCGGTCAGGATAGTGCGAGAGGCTTCAGCGCGCAGTCCCTTCTACTGCCGAGCCACGGTTCGGTCATGCCGTGCAGCACGGAGTTGTGCGCTTCGCCGCTTTCGATGCGTCCAGCGCCGTGCGTCCTTGCGCAGCGGGTGCCGGTAGCCGAACCGCTGGCTAGCATAGACGAGGCTGTGGCACCGGCGGCATCGCCAGTCCAAGGTAGCCGCGGTGGGCGGCCGATAGAGGTTTTCAACGAGGGACGCGCAACCCGGACAAGCGAACCACCATCGCCAGCATAGGCCGCCCCACCGCGGGACGAGGCGGATAAACGGCAGTTCGGGGAACGTCCACGGTCGGTGCAAGCGCACAGTATCCGGGTCCACGACCGCAAAGACGGTCGTGATGTGCAGGCCTGTGCACTGCTCGACGCAGAAATCGTGGCGCTTCGGCTAGCGGTAGATCTCGATCGCACCATTCATGTTCTATGGCTCTATCACAGAAGCTGCTTGACGGCTGCTTCTGCCAACTCATGACGCTCGATGCTAACGACTCGCCGCAACGATCGCGCCCGCCAGAGCCACAACGCGAAGATAGATGTCAATGGTGATGGACTCGTTTACCAGATTGGAGAGCGTACCTACCGCTGCCATGTCCCACTGGCTCGACGAATCCCATTGCCGTTGATCAATCTGGTTAGAAATACCCGCCTCGTCATCCCCGTATGCTATGGAAAGATAGATGCCTCCAAGGTACCCCACGCCCTCGTTCAGCGCCGGGTAAGCCTTTCTTACCTGATTGAGAAATTCGTTGCTGGTGATGCTGCGATCAACGAAGCTGCCGAAGTTCGTCGGGCACTGCATTTGAGCCATGACCAGCCACGCGAGGTGGAGCCAGTGTAGAGACTGATCCGCCGGCAGATTTGCGGCAGCTGCTCGTGTTCGCAGGTAACATTGCTCGAAATCCCTCGTGGTCAGATCGAATGCGACTGCGAGTTCGCCGAGTAGTTCCGGCGTGCCGGTCGGTACGATTGCCCGACCGTCGTTAACCAATGGCGCTGAATGCCAGAGCTGCGTTGCGAGCTGCTTGGGGGCGACGAGCGGCAAGCGGCACGTAATATCAAAAAAACGCCGCAAGTATCGCTCAGCATCGAAACCAGCGCCGTACACGGCGTTCACCGAGTGATGCAGTTGTCTCGCATCCGTGGCAATCACAAACACCGCATGAGGCGTGGAAAAGAGATGCTTGACGCACTCTAGCACCTCTAGAGCATAGGTTGGTCGGCAACGGTCGAGTTCATCTATGAAAATTAAAAACGGCGGCTGCATCTCGCCGACTGTTGTCGCGTGCTCCACAAGCGACTGAAATTGCGCTCTGAACCCTTTGGTTGCAGCTCGACGATTCACTGCGTTGCGAACCAACTTGCTGGCGGCGTTGCCTAGACTATCTGCGATGTCCTCCTCGGATTCGGAATCAAGGACATTGCTAACAAGGTCTAGCCCTTCCTCACCGCTCACTTTGCGAACGGCGGCCTTGGTCGCAATGCGCGCTGTAGCGACCAAGAGTGGTCCGCTCTTTTTTACGAGCTTGTCGAGCAATTTCTTGGTGGCCGCCTTTTTGGGAAGAGTGCTTGCGAGCTGACCTTTTATCTCAGCCAGCAGACTGGCCAGTGGGTCCTCGTCACCGTCGGACTCCCAGGCGTTGAATGTTACGACGGCGTGCGAGCCGCGGAGGTCGGCCGCCCACCGTTCTAGGAAGAAAGTCTTCCCAGACCCCCATCGCCCGTCCAGATTCAAAACGCAGCCCTCGGACTGTGCGACAAGGACGCGGGTAAGGAATTCGGCTAACTGGCGGCGGTTCAGCCTATCTGCGGCCCAAGGGTCGCTAGGATCCAAGGCCGCCGGAGGCAGGCGAAGGTTGGTTGTCATTGTAGGCTGTGCTCTCTCGTTGGCCGGAACCCGCGCCACACCCACCGAACAGTGCTCCAAACTAAAAAAGGTACGAGATAGAGAAGACCGACCGCTGCTGCCCAAGCCGCAAAAGTCCTCGGGGCATCCAGCGAAACAGTCGCTAACGCTTCGCTGCTCTCGCGACGAATCAACTCCGAGTAGAGCTGTTCGCTACGCTCACAGGTTTTCTTGTCGTGTTTCGCAGTATAGCGCCAACACGAGAGGCTAATCGGTGGAAAGCATGATTCGGTAAGCGAGTCCGTGCTCTTTCGGAACCGAGCACAGGCCGGAGTTTTGTCGTACGCAAGCAAGCGCGCATTGTACCGAGCGGTGTTAAGTGCACTGCTGCTTATGAAGGCGGCAGGCGCCAGAGACAGCGCTGCACCTACGACCCAAAGTCGCTGCCACCCATTCATATGTTACAAACTACCTGTCCGACGCGAAGCGTGACCTGCGGATTTCGCAACTGTCCTTGGGATTCGAACTCTCGAATCCACCACAATTGCCACCGGCGAGCACGCCGGAGCAGACCCGGAGGTACAGCCCAGCGGGGCGGTGGCATGAGTACAGACGGCATTCTCATCGGGAGTCCTCGTTCTGAAGCCATAGCAGGGCTGCACGTTCTGTAGCAACGCCAGCACAATCACTCGCACGCCGGATATCGATATTCCCGACGAGAATGCGAACCGCGACCAAACCCTTTTGTCCGGCGGCTGGGTCTGGCAGTCTTCGATCCATGGCTCAGCCGACCATATCGGACCTGTACGTGCTGTTGTTCGAGTTAAACTGCGTCATTAGCCGTTAGCTCAAGGGCGATTCGTCCGCACTGTCCCAGCTTGTCGAATTGGTGGACTCGCTCAAAGCGCTGGCGTGCTGGTCCGACCGCCAGTGACGACTCTGCATACGTGATAGTGGCGCGCGCCACTCGGGACGTTTGACGGGATTAGGACGGGAAAGTAGTCGGTGCACAACGCCGAACCTTTCGCGGCGCCGGGAGAGCTTATGAATCCGAGTTTAGGCGAAGCGCACGCGACAATAGGCCCCGCCCGGGTGCAGCACGTTTATCTTGATGTTGTGGGATTCACGAAGGATCGAACTGTAGAAGCGCAGTCCGACGTCGTAGGGGCTCTCAATGCGATAGTGTCGGTCGCGGTTCGTGAACAGGGGTTAGCTGAAGGTAGCGTCCTCTTCCTTCCTACCGGCGACGGAATGGCGATATCGCTTCTCAGTGCACCCGCCTTCGATTCGCATCTCGTTCTTGCCCTGAAGATCATTGCTGCGGTTCAGTTCCACAACAGCAAGACCGAAGATGAATTACGGCGTTACCAGGTGCGAATCGGTGTAAACGAAAACATCGACAATCTTGTGTTGGACATCAATGGTCGTCCGAACGTCGCCGGTGCGGGAATAGCGCTTGCGCAACGCATCATGGACCAAGCAGACGCTGCCCAGATTCTAGTCGGATCGATCGTGTTCGATACACTGTCGAAACGAGAGCGGTACTTCTCCAAATTCCGGACGTATGATGCCAAAGATAAGCATGGCAGCAAATTCTCCGTCTATCAGTACCTTGATGAGAACGCCCCGGGGTTGAGCAACGATGCTCCATCGCTGTTGGTTCCCAAGGCCATGCCTCGGCCAAAGCTTACGAAGCTCGCGGCGTTCTACATCGCGCACGCGAAAGCCAATGAGGAATTCCTTCTGGCTCACAAACGCGACGCTATGATGTCCTCTGCGTCTATCGTTCTTCTCGGCTACCTAGCAAGAGATTCGGTTACGATGAGTTCGAAGACTGCCACCTACGAACACGTGAGCTTGCGGACCTGGAATGCAGGAAAAGCGGAATTCCCTGCGCAGTACGAGCACTACTTGCAGGTGGACTTCTATCCATTGCGTGATGCGGCTGAGTCCATCGAGAGCAAGCTGGCGGATTTTGTGGATCTATTCGTAAGTGTCGATGGCTTTCCGAATTTCGCGTTTGTATCGTCGGAAGGCATCAGGAGGTTAGTAGAGGAAGCCCCGAAAATCGCGGCGAGATTTGGACTCGCCCCGAAGAAGAAGTGAGGACAGATAGGTCTTAGCAACGTGCCGATAACGAAAGGGCAAGGAAATCCTGACTGGACTGTGGACAAGATAATCCTCGCTCTCGAGCTGATTTTGCGTTGTGCACCGAGGGTCCCGGGGAAGGATAGTACCGAGATCAAAAAGTTATCAGACGGCGTATGCTCGCTTCCGATCCATCCGGCCACAGTCCGCAACGAACGATTTCGGAATCCTGCAGGCGTCTACATGAAGGTGCAGAACCTTTTGTCGATCGACGCTCCGCATGCTGGCCGAAAATGGCTTGGTACCAGTAGGACGGATCGGGCTGTCTGGGCGGCATACTCAAAGAGATCCGACGAAGTGCGGAAGCTTGCAGCCGCCATCTTGGACGGAGCTGGGCTGATAACGTCTGTGACTTCGCTGGACGAGTCGGAAGACGACTTCGGTGTCCCCGAGGGCGAGATCTTGCCTCACCTTCACAGACGACATGAGCGCAGGAGTCTTCGTGCAAAGCTCGTACAGAAGCGCCGAGCGGCGAATTCGCTCCGGTGTGATGCTTGCTCGTGCGGGCCGCGGCTTAAGGATGTCGGACCGGGTCCGGAAGCCTCTGAGTTCGAGGCGCATCATGTACCTCCGCTGCGCGCGTCAGGGGCGCGCACAACCCGTTTCTCCGATCTGGCCCTACTATGCGCCAACTGCCACAGACTCATTCACGCGGTGATGCGTGCAACTGCAACTCACCAGACGGTGGAGGATCTCAAGCGTTCGCTGGGACCTCGCGTCTAGTCGAAGCAGCAAATATATGATTTGGAGCTATTTACAGCAGTTGAGCTTAACCGATCTGCTCGAACTTGGGATCGGCGTCGCCGGTCTCTTGTTCGGCCTCTACCAAACATTCAGAACTACTAGTGGTCGTCTTTTTTGTTGCGTTTCCGGAGAGCATTTGATCCGTGCGGATGGTGTCACTTCCCCGAGCGGTTTGACGCTTCTCTACCGCGGTAAGCCAGTCCCTCGCGTCTCACTTACGCGAGTGGTTCTGTGGAATGTTGGGCGTGCTCCAGTGCGTAGGGCTGATCTGGTGTCATCCGACCCGCTCCAATTCAATTTTTCACCGGGCGCACATGTTCTAGACGTGGAAATCTTGCGAGTAACGCGTGAAGCAACCCAGGTCACTGCTTTTCCGATTCCTGAAGGCCATGCGGTAGTGTGCAACTTTGAGTTTTTGGACAAAGGAGACGGGGTCGCTTTCCAAGTGCTACACACTGACGATCGGATCCGCCCGGCAATCGGCGGAACAATCATCGGTCTTCCGAACGGGTGCGAATACGTTGGAAGCATCACGTACCCCATGAGCGATTCCTACGAGCCTCAGTCATGGCTAGCGGCAGTGCGTCGGCATCTACTCACGACCGCACCGATGCTGATGATGGTGACCACGGGAATCTGGTCCATATATCTCGCAGGCGTCCTTCGTAGCAGCTACTTTATGTTGGTGTCTGCTGCGATTGTCGCGATCATCTACAGCTACACTCGCGCCGCTATTCGACAGCCACCTGGCGTGCTTGCAACGATTCAACCTACGATCACGAAAAACTTTGCAGAACGGTGAGACAGCGGTGGCGACGGAAGCGGCGGTCACGCATGCCGCACTGCGGCTCTCAATTTCCGTATTAACCCTGCTCGGCTGTGCAACACCCGACGAACAGAAAGTGTTGTGCGATTTCCTGATGACCTTCAGTCTCTGGTGCAGGGTCGCTGGGGGCGGTGCCGGGGTATGGGCCGCCTTGTGACAATGCTCGCGCGCGCATATTAGCCGGGCATCGGTTTGTTTCACGCTCGACCCATGTCGTGCGGCTCGGAGATCGCGATGATCAGGATCCTGCTTACCGTTCTCATCACCGCTGCAATGGCCGCGTGTTCCTACCACGCGACGCGAGTCGTCGGTCCGGACGGTACGCCAGCAATCGCGCTACGCTGTCGCACTCCATCGGCGTGCTACAAGGCTGCGGGCAAGAAGTGTCCTGGCGGCTACGAGCAGCTGGACGAGGCTTCGAGCGTGGACAACGGCGGTTTTCTGGGCATGGGCACCGCTATCAAAAAGGATTGGCTTATTCGCTGCAGGTAGGCGGGTGCGTTCCTCCTGTGTGCCTCCGGGGCAAGACTGGGCCACGTGCTCGCAGGTCGGTAAGATCGCACGGCAATTCCCGGCAATGGGGATTGAGAATCCCGCAGCTCCTACTGCCACGCACAGCGAACTAAGTGCCGTGCGAGTTCTCGTGGTGTAGGCCTTAGGTGTGAACATCTCCAAGAACGAAACCTTCGCCGTCCTGGGTGCCCTTGCAGCGGTAGTCACGGTCGCGGTCGGCGGAGGGACACTCTACAACTGGGTTTTTCCGCCGACGCTTCCCCCTGCGAGTGCCCCAGCCGCAGTTCCAGCCGCAGTTCCAGCCGCAGCCACCGTCGTCGCGGTAGTTGATTGGGATCACTACGTTCCGAATCCGGCAGCCGAGAACGAGCTCAATAGCTGTGTGCAACCGGATCGACTTGCGGAATGGGCCAAAGCCACGCGCGGGCACCTCAAGTCGGCAGACGCGGTGCTGGATAGTTTTGACGCACAACTCTCTTCCAACGCGTGGAAACGAACTCCTATACGATTATCGCCTTGGCGTTTTGAGGTAAGCGTCGAGGTGAAAAACACCAGCAACGTTCTCGCGACAAAGGCCAAGCTCTTCCTCTCGGCACAGAGGGGGCTCGCCCTTGTCGGACCCGAGGAGTGGGATTTCCGGCGCCCGCCTCTTGAATGGGAAAACGAGATTCCCGTTGGCGATGTTCCTCCACACTCAACGGTATATGTTCGTCTATGGACGAGAATGTGGTTCGACTCAGGGACGTTGAAGACAATGTCGGTGGTCTACGAGGGAGGGTCAGCTACCATCCAAGACGAGAACGACGCCGATCTGAGGGCGCGTCTGCGGTAGTCTCGTCGTTGCCCCAGTCCTGCCCCAATGTTTCTGCGAAACGGTGCGGAGTGGTGCGACGCAACGGAACCAGGTAGGCACGTAACCACTGATTCCGTTGCACGTCACCGCACCGCATCCCTGCGGCACTGAAAATCCTCGTGTCGCTGGTTCAATTCCGGCCCTGGGCACCACTCATCCGACCTCTCAACTCCACATCGCGAAACGCACACGCGAAGCATGCCGAATCGTCGTCGCTTGCGCTGACGAAGTCCGAACCTGCCGCCGTTCTCCTTCGAGTCGAGGACTGCCCTCCCCGTCTTGATCCTGCTCGCTAAACGAAGCGTTGGCGCCCACACTGTTGTTCTCAGGGAGCGACGGGACGGCCATGCCCTAACCCGCGGCATGAAGATGCCACGTCGCCCGTACTCCCCGGCAGTTGACGAGATCAGCGGATCGACTTTAGAGTCGACCCGAGTTGGATAACCGATGGCAGCTAGTCCGTCTGAACAAGAGAGGCTCTTTATGTCCAAACAAATCACGGCGTTTGCCAGTTTTCTGGCGACCATCAGCTTCGTCCTGCTGTGCTCGGCACCTGCTCACGCGGACAACTGCGGCAACGGCTCCCTTCAACCGGGCGAAGTCTGCGATGAAGGCGGGAGCAACAGCACCCAGGATACCGGCTGCTGCGCAGCCGGCTGCGCCTCGTTCGTAAGCAGCGCAACGGTCTGCCGCCCGGCAGCCGGAGGGCTCTGCGACACGGTTGCAGAGAGCTGCTCGGGAACCAGCGGAACCTGTCCTGCCGATATCGTCTCGCCGAACACGGTCGTCTGCCGTCCCTCGCTGGCCGGTGTCTGTGACAGCGCAGAGAACTGCACCGGAAGCACTCCGACCTGTCCTGTCGACACGTTCGCATCGAACTCGACGGTTTGCCGCCCGGCAGCCGGCGCCTGTGACAGCGTCGAAAACTGCACCGGCAGCTCGGGTGCCTGCCCGTCGGATTCCAAGAGCAACGCCGTTTGCCGACCGCTCCAGGGCATCTGCGACGTTGCAGCGGAAACGTGCAACGGAACCAGCAACGACTGTCCGTCCGACACGGCCCAGAATGCAGGCGTTGTCTGCCGCGCATCGGACGGCGAGTGCGACCTCGCGGAAACGTGCACCGGCACATCGTCCTCGTGCCCTGCTGATCTGCACAAGACTTCGGTGTGCCGCCCGTCGCAAGGCGTCTGCGACCTGGCCGAGAGCTGCGATGGAACTGCGGACCACTGCCCGGCCGATTCCAAGAGCAGTGCAGTGTGCCGTCCGGCAGTGAACCCGGCGTGCGACGTCGCGGAGTCCTGCAACGGCACGAGCAATACGTGTCCCGAAGATCAGCTCGTCGGATGCGCAGACAACGACGGCGTGGCCTGCACCGAGGCGATCTGCCTGTCGAACGGCGATTGCGCCTTCGCAGAGAATTGCACGGAGATCTGCCGCGGCACCGGATTCTGGAAAACCCACGCCGGCGACGAGATGGGACATCCCAACCTCGTCCAGCAGATCCTCGACCAGACCGGCGGTCTGGAGATCTGCGGCGTAAACGTCACCGACACGACGACGCTCGGTTCGATGACGTCGTTCCTCGAGAACATCTGCGTGCTGGTGAAGAACAACGACACGCTCAAGCTCGATCGCGTGCTCGCGACCACGGCCGTGAACTGCGCGATCAGCGAAGGCGGCACCTGCGACCAGATCCTCGATCACCTCGGCTTCACGGTGACGTACAGCGACTGCAGCGCACTCTGTGCGGGCAATCCGGTCGAGTCGGGCCCGACAGCCGATGAGTGCATCTCCCAGCTCAGCTGCTTCAACGAAGGCGGCCAGCTCATCGAGGGCCAGTGTGCGACCGGCCGGTGCGCAAGCGACCAGTCGCTCTGCGAAGAAGACGAAGACTGCGGAGAGGATGTCGAGTGCGTGGCGTTCGAGGGAAGCTGCTCGGAGCAGGATCTCTGCAGCGACGACCTCGAAGCTCCCGCCGACATCTGCCCGCGCGCAAAGCCTGCTTCGAGTCCGAGAACCTGCAACACGGCGAAGCACAACAGCTGCAACGCGCTGGGCGGCTGCTTCTAGTCGGGCGGAATAACCCGCAACGATCGAACGCCAAAGGGGCGGGACTGCACGGCAGTCCCGCCCCTTTTCATTTCGCGCGCTCCAGCCACGCGTTGTTCACGAGAGGGAAGGCTTCAGCAGTTGCAGGCAAGCGGAGCCGCAATGCCGACGGCATGGCGAAGCACCGCCAGTGCATCGGTCGCCGTCAGGCTCGCCGAATCATTCACGTCACAGGTGCAGAACCTGCCTTCGCACTCGGATCCGCCGACGGCAGATCGAAGCACGAGCAGCGCATCACCCGCGGCTACCTTGCCGTCATCGTTGGCGTCGCCGCACGCGATCGCCGTAGGCAGCGTCGTGGTCACCGTTGGTAGCGTCGTGGTCGTCGGCGTCAGCGTCGTGGTCGTCGGCGCGACGCACCCGGGGACTGCGAGATGCGTGCAGTGCGGCCCAGCCTTGATGCACGCATCCGTCGTGCACGGATCGTCGTCGTCGCAATCGACCAGAGTGCCTTCGACGCACACGCCTGCTGCATCGCAATGGTCGTCGATCGAACACGGATTGCTGGTTTCGCAGGCGCTGCCAGGTGGATCGGGGCTGGTGCAGCCGGCGGCCGTGTCGCTGCACGACTCGGCGCAATCGCTGTCGCCGTCCGCGCCGGGGCACTGCGTGCCGGCATGCGTCGTGCAGAAGCCGTTCGAACACGAATCGGCTGCGTTGCACGCAAGCCCGTCGTCGCAACTCGAGCCGCCGGGATCAGGGCCGCCACAGTTGTCTGCCGATTCGTTGCACGACTCCGAGCAGTTGCCGTCACCGTCCGCGCCGGCACATGGATTTCCCGAATGCACGCTGCAGCTGCCGCCGGAACATGTGTCGGGGCCGTTGCAGAACAGCCCGTCGTTGCACGGAGAAGCGTTCGCATCGGCAGCGGTGCACGAGTCCGCGGATTCGTTGCACGACTCCGAGCAGTTGCCGTCACCGTCCGCGCCGGCACATGGATTTCCCGAATGCACGCTGCAGCTGCCGCCGGAACATGTATCGGAGCCATTGCAGAACAGGCCGTCGTTGCACGGAGAGCCGTTCGGGTCGGACCCGGCGCAGTTCTTCGCGGCCTCGTTACACGACTCCACGCAGTTGCTGTCGCCGTCGGATCCCTTGCACGCATTGCCGGCGTGCATGCTGCAGGTTCCGCCGGAACACGTATCCGCGCCCGTGCAGAAGAGCCCATCGTTGCAGGCCGAGCCGTTCGGATCGGGCCCGCTGCAGCTCTTCCGGCTTTCGCTGCACGACTCCGCACAGTTCGAGTCACCGTCGGGCCCCGTGCACGCGTTGCCCGCGTGCACGCTGCAGGTTCCGAACTGGCACTGGTCTGCGCCGTTGCAGAACAGACCGTCGTCGCACACCGTGCCGTTGGGATCGACGCCCGAGCACGAGTCGCTCGATTCCTTGCACGATTCGGCGCAATCGCCGTCGCCATCCGGCCCGCGGCACGGATCGCCGTTGTGAGTCGCACAGACGCCTCCCGAACAGCGGTCGAGGCCGTCGCAGAACAGACCGTCGTCGCAGGGGCTTGCGTCGGGATCGGCCGACTCGCAGCCTTCCACGGTATCGCTGCACGACTCCGAACAGTTCGAGTCGCCGTCGACGCCCGGACAGGGATCGAGTGTGTGGACGATGCAGAACCCGCCGGAGCAGCTGTCGTCGCCATCGCAAAGGAGTCCGTCGCTGCACGGTGACGCGTCCGCTTCCCTCGTGCAGTCCGACGCGCAGCAGTCGCCGTCTTCGACGTTGCCGTCGTCGCACTGCTCGAGTTGTTCGACCAGGCCGTTTCCGCATTCGGTCGCCCGGAGCTCCACGTCGAGGACATACGAAGCGATTGCCGCTCCGGCGAAGCCGCTGACGCGGATCTCGTAATCTCCGGGCTCGGTCAGCTCGAGCTGCAGCCGCGAGCAGTGGCCGGGCCCCGATTCGTCGTCGGAAGCGAGCAGCATGCCGCTGCGGCGTAGCTCGAGGATCGTATCTCCCGGACAGCCATCGGCGCCGTTGCTGGTTTCGGCAGTCAGAACCCTTCGCTCGGTGAGCTCGAAGCAGAAGACATCGTAGTTGCCGCGTGCGAATCCGCCCGCGAAGCGTCCAGCCTGGGAGACATCGGTGCAGCCGGTCGGCAGGGTTGTGGTCGGGGCGCCGGGAACGGTGGTGGTTGTGCTCGAGGAGCGGGCCGACGCCATTTCGTCCTTCCGCGCAGCAGCAACGGCCGGAAGAGCCCCGAGTGCTGCGCCCAGGACGACGATGGCCACGCGCATCGGTCGGCTCAGTCCGAGTTCCACCACGACAGCGTATACCTGCCGGGTTGCACCACCACCATGGTGAATGCCTCAATAACTCGTCTGGCGAACCGCAGCCCGCTGCTCGGCGGCCCCACAATTCGGCGCAATCACCTCTCCTATCGCCACGCGAAGAATCGCCTGCGCATCCGACGCCGTGACCTCACCACTTCCATTGTAATCGCACGCTCCGTTCGGACAGCTGCCGCTCCCGACCGCGACACGCAATGCCTCGAGCGCATCCGAGGCCGTCACTTCTCCGTCGCCGTTGCCATCGCCGCACACAATCTCTCCGCACGAAGGGTCGGCATCGCCGGTACAGACTCCCGCCTTGCACGCGTCGTTCTTCGTACACTCGTCCCCATCCGTGCACGGAGTACCCTCGGCACCGGGCCCCGAGCACGTGTCCGCATCACTGAACAGAATGCTCATCGAAAACAGCGACGGCGTCAGAACATCGATGCTCTCGTACGTGCTCGATCCATCGTACAGGCGACTGTTCGGAACGCTGGTGTCATTGAAGATCGTTCGATTGCCGACGTACCAGAGGTCCGTGTTTCCACCGTCCGCAGTGCCGTCTGCTTCCTCCAGATCGACCTTGCGATGCGAATCGTTGCCGTACGCCACGGTCTCGTCGACGTGCCAGATTGCAGCACCGCCTTTGAAATTCTCGCCGAGCGACCACTGAAGACCACGGTCATAGCCGACGTTTCGCCGGTTCTCGACGAGGAAGTATTGCGACGGTACCCGCGTCGACATCCGGAAGACGGTGTTCGATCCGCCCGGCGCGCCCGCAGCGGTGATGACTGCCTGGACCCCGTGAGCTTCGATCGGCGTAACCCAGGAAAGCGTGGACTTGGTCCACGCCGAAGGCAGCACCGGCGTCATTCCGATGTACGCATCGGAATCCTTCGCGCCCCACAGCCCCGACGACATCACGTCGTACATGGAGACATACAGGTCCGGCAGCCGGAAGATCAGGTGACCGAGCTCGTGGACCGGAACTCCGAGTGTAGCGCGGTGTGCGTCGAGCGCGGTGGAACGATGGATCTCGCCGAGTTGCGCGTAGCCGTAGCCGCCGCTCCGGGAGCTCGCGACCGATACTCCGTCCGCAACAACCGGCGACTCGAGGCTGCCGGAGTGTGCCCAGAGGCTCGGCCTGTACGTGCTGCTGTAGGCTGCTTCGTAGCCCGCCGCGACTACGACGATCGCGAGCTCGTCGCTCTGCACGGACCCGTCGTGATTCGCATCGAACGCCGCAAAGTCCACGTACGGGTCCGCAGCGACGATCGCGTCGTGAGTGAGCGTCTTGTTCGCGGTCACCCATTGCGAGCCGGTGTCCGGATGCGGGTAACCGAGGTTGAGCCAGCCGACGACTCCGTTGTTCGGACTTCCGAAATTCTCCGCCGCGGGCGCTAGCGACACTGCGCCGCTCGACGCTTCCGCGTAGTACTGCGGAATCAGCGTGCCTGCGTACTTTGCCCAGCTCGATTCGGTTGTGCTTCCTGCGTAATTCGAAAACTCCACGAGAATGAACAGCACCTTGCCCTGAAAGCCTGCCGCGGAGCCTGCGGACAGCATCGTCGCTGCGTACTGTTCGATCCTCGACTCCGCATGCACGTGCTTTTCGAGACCGGCTGGTGGCGCGCCTCTTGCGACAGTCTGATCGAGTACCGGCCGGTCCCCGATCAGCTCGCGAACGTAGTACCAGTTCCCGTTCGCGGCTTTTTCGACAGTGAACCCACCGGTCGTTTCGATCCAGTTGTTCCACTCGTCGCCTTTCGTCACAGCCGTAAACTGAGTCCCGTCGGCATTGACGATTGCATACGGGATCTCTGCCGACGGTGCGGCGTGCGCGAGCGTTGGAAGCACGGACGCCGCGATCAGCACGATCAGAAACATGCGTGCGACAAGGACGGCACGAACGAACCCGTCACTCCGAGATTCCGGCCACAACCTGTCGATCGAGCTCATCGATTGTTTCGCCCGGCTTCTGCGCGGGTCGCGGACCTTACGCTCTCGTCGATACCCTTTCTAGCCGGATGGGCGCTGGACAGCGGCGCCGAGCTCACGAACCCGCAATCGCACCGAGCATCCCGCCAGAGCGAAAGTACGTCGACACAACTCCTCTTCCGCTGTAGGGATGTGGAGGGCATGTCCCGGGGGTCCTCGAAGTGAATCAAAACCGTATCCGTTCCACCGCTGTCGCTCTTCTGCTTGTTGCGTTGCCCGGCCTCTGCGCAGCATCGCCTTCCGATGAGCAGCGCTGCCTCGTCGCCAAGCACAAGGCGGTCGGAAAGCACCAGGGCTGCATGCTGCGAAGTCTCGCCGCCGCAGTCCTCGAATCCGGCACGCCCGACTCGATCTCCTGCGACGACTCGCTGCAGAAAGCTTTCGCCGGAGCCGAAGACCGCTATGGCAGCAGCTGCCGCACGAGCGGCGACGCGAGCGTGCTTGCGTCGCGCGGCGCCGATCTCGCCGGCGCGCTCGACGTGCTGCTCGATCCGGGAAGCGCGGATGCGGGTCAGCTCGCGTGCATCGCCGGCAAGATCGAAGCGGCCGGCCGCTTCGCATCGTGCATCGAGAAGGCCGAGACCAAAGTGATCTCGAAAGGCCTCCTTTTTCTCGACGACTCGCGCTGCAACGCGAAGCTTGCGGCGACGGTCACCAAAGTGGAAGGCGAAGGTTCGTGCCCTGCCGGCGGAGACGCCGCGAGCATCGAAACCGCCGTCGAAGCGGCGTTCCGCGAAGGCGAAGCCGACCTTGCGAACCTCGGCACCGCCGACTTCGCGGGGCCGGGCCGCTATCACACCACGTCGCGCACGTTCACGTTCGTGGACTCGACGCGCGCCACGCGGCCGAACGGAACATACGAAGGCGCACCGGACCGCACCCTGGTCGCAGCGGTCACGTATCCGGTCTTCTCGGAAACAACCGGCAAGCTCCCGCTCGTGGTCCGCGCACACGGCTTCGGCGGATTCCGCTTCGATTCGACCGAGCTGGTCGACCATCTGGCAAGCCACGGAATGATCGTCGTCTCGCCGGAGTTCCCGCTGTCGAGTCTGAACGCTCCGGGCGGTCCAACGCTCGTGGATCTGGACGAGCAGGTCGTCGACGTCGGCTTCATCATCGATCAGGTGCTCGCGCTCAGCGCGACACCGGGAAGTTTTCTCGAAGGAAAGATCGATGCATCGCGCATCGGCGTGCTCGGTCACTCGCTAGGCGGTGCAACCGTGCTCGGCGCGGCCTACCATCCGACGCTGGCCGATCCGCGCATCAAGGCGGTGGTCGCGCTGGCTCCGCTCGCGTGCTTCTTCGAGCACGAGTTCTATTCCGGCGGCACGGCCCCGCTGATGATCGTCTCTGGCACGGCCGACATCGTCACGCTGCCGACGAGCAATCATCTCGCCGCCTATTCGGACGCAAACCCCGAGAAGTATCTCGTGTCGCTCGACGGCGGCCTGCACACCAACTTCATCAGCGATTTCCTGCATGACGACAGCATCAACGCCGACGACGCGCTCGCCTGTCCGTCGCTGATCCCGCCGGGCTCGCCGCGGCCGGTGACACTGGAAGTCACGATTCCGGATGATTTTCTCGGCGGCGCTGCGGCCGGTGTCGACACGACCGCTTCGGCGTGCGAGCCGATCTGCCCGCTTCCGGGTCCGACGTGGATGGCGCACGGGCGCCAGATCGAGCTCGGCGAGGCCGCTGCGACCGCGATGTTCGAGAGGGCATTCTTCTCGAGCGGCCCGGCCGACCGCATGCTGACGGAAAGATTGGACGGCGAGAACGCAGACGTCGCGATCAGCTACGAGCGCTGAGCGGACAGCCGGACGTTCCTTCAGATAGAATCGGCACCCGCGCCGCGACGTTGCCCCCGGCAGCATCGCGGCGCGGAGCCTATCCTACGGTCAGCGAATAACGAGATCGCCGCTGACCGAACACACGCCCCTGGTCGCACGGGCAACCTGCATCGCCTGCACGCGGTCGGTGCCCGAAGCCACGCTTCCGGTCAGCCGCACGACGCAGTTCTTCACTTCGCTGCTCACACTGATGAGCTCCGCGTGGCGAGCGAGATTGGTCTTCACGTTGCCCTGGATCACGTCATCCTTGGCTTCGATCGTCGGCTGATTGGCATTCGGCACGACCTGGAGCTCGTTCTTCACCGATGCGACGCCGCCGGCCTTTTTGGCCTCGGCCTCGGCGATCGACTTGCTCTCGGCAGTCGGAACCATGCCGAACAGTGTTACGACGCCCGCGCGCGTATCCACGTTGATTTCCATCGCCGGAGTCGCAGCGTTGCCGAGCAGCCGCATCTTGACCATCGACGTGATGTAGAGGTCGTTGGCTGCGCTTCGCGTGGTCGCCGGCTGGGTGCCGACCGGAACGTTGCGCTCCATCCAGACGTCGGCATCGGCAAGCGTTTCCTGGCTCTGGATCTCGCTTGCGACGCGGCGTACGCCCTTGACTGCCGTCGCGATCTCGATCGCCGTCAGCTGGTCGCTGAGCGTCGTCGCCTTGCCCATCAGCAGGACGACACCCTTGTTGACCGACTGCACCGTGATCGTGCTGTCCTTGAGCGACGGGTCGCCCGAAAGAGCTGCGGTCACGCGCTGGCTGATCGCATCGTCTTTTTCTTCGACCGCAGCTTCCTGCCGGGCCGGTACGACCTGCAGAAGATTGCGGACGCCGGCAGTGCCCTGAACGGCCTTCGCCGTGCGCTCGGCAGCCTGACGTTCGGCATCGGTATTCACCGTACCGTGCAGCGTGACCTGGCGGTCAACCGTGTCGACGTTGACGTTGGTCGAGCTGACGCCCTCGGTGGTCGCCAGCGAGATCTTCACCTTGGTGGTGATCCACGCATCGGCCGGAGCGTTGGCGGCCAGTGCCGGAGTTGCGAAAGCGATGGCAAGCAGCGCGGCAAGCGAGCCGGCGCGACCTTTTGTGAGAATGGCGGATTTCGAAATCATGTTTGTTTTTCCTTGCTGCCGGATGCCGGCTCGAGCGGGCGGGAGCTTGTGCAGTGCGTGACGCGCCCGCCGGCAGAGAGAATGTCTGCACGGCGGGCGATCGTCGGAGCATTCGCCTTCGGCCAGGCCGACGGCGAACAGGCGTAATCAGTGGACGACCTTGTCGAGGCTCTTTTCGAACCTCGTGATCTGTTCTTCGGCGGCTTCCTTGGCGAGGCCGTATTTCGACTGGATCACGCCGGCGAGCCTGTCTCGCTTGCCGCCGATCTCCGTCAGCTCGTCGTCGGTGAGCTTGCCCCAATGTTCCTTGACGCCGCCGGCGAGCTCTTTCCACTTTCCTTCAATCTGATCCCAGTTCATCGCGATCTCCTTCTGTTGTGCCTTCCGGGGGTGACCACCGTCATCGCGGGATGAAGATGCTTGGCATGCACGAAATGGCTCGGATCTGCGGTGCAGGTCGACACCGTGCATGGTCCCTCCTGTATAGGGCTGCTCCGGGCGATCGGTAAGGCGGGACTTCTACGCACGTGGTTGTACGGGCATGCGCGGCCTGTGCAGCCTGACAGTCCGCATCCGGGCGGTACGCGTAGTTCTGCGCTCTATCGGACGCACCGGAGAGCGTCGTACAACCGGACATGAAAACCTACGTTTTACCCGAGCTCACTTACGACTATTCCGCGCTCGAGCCGCACTACTCGGCGCAGATGCTCGAGCTCCATCACAGCCAGCATCACGCGGCGTACGTCGCCGGCGCGAATGCAACGCTCGGCAAGCTTGCGACGGCGCGCGCAAGCAGCCACTTCGAGACCATCAACCAGCTTCAGAAAAGCCTCGCGTTCCACGTCTCGGGTCACGTGCTGCACTCGCTGCTGTGGCGCAACTTGAGTCCGCATGGCGGCGGCGAGCCCGACGGCGAGCTGCGTTTTGCGATCAACGAATGCTTCGGCGGCTTCGATGCGATGCGCAGTCAGATGATCGAAGCGGCAACCAACGTTCAGGGTTCGGGCTGGGGAGCCCTGGCCTGGGAGGCCGTCGGCCAGCGACTGGTCGTCGAGCAGATCTACGACCATCAGGGCAACATCGGCAACGGAACGATTCCGCTGCTGGTTCTCGACATGTGGGAGCACGCCTACTACCTGCAGTACCAGAACGTGAAGGCGAGCTGGGTCAGCGCGTTCTGGAAGCTCGTCGACTGGGAAGACGTGGGGCGCCGTTTCCACTCCGTGCGCACGGTCGACCTCGTACTCTGAGGCCGTGAACCTTCGCCGCCCGCTCAGGGTTTCGCGGCAGACGTTTCCTGTTCCGCATCGTGTGCGGCAACGTTCAGCGTCTCCACTTCCTGCACCGCTTCCTCGAGTCGCTGCGTTGCGGGCGCTCCGGGCGCGTCGTCCGCTGCGATCAGTGTCTCGACGCGTTTGACCGCTGCTTCGATCTGCTGATCGACGGCGTCCACCACATGGTCGGCCGACGCCGGATCGATTCCCATCCGGCTGGTGCGACCCCGAAGCCGCGACCGGGCCTGCTGGCCGATCGAGCGCACGTGGACGCGCAGGTCGTCGGTCGGGTCGTCGATCGCTCCGGTCGGCTGCACGTCGGCGTTGACGAACAGCGTATCGAGCAGCGCCTGGATCACGGCCGCCATCGGAATGGCGACGAAAACTCCGGCGATCCCATACAGCGTGCCGAACGAGAGGATTGCCACCAGGCTGACGAGCGCGCTCACGCCGACGGTGCGGTGCATGATGCGCGGGATCAGCACATTGCTCTCGACCAGATGCAGCAGCACGGCGAACGCTATGACGAACGGCACGCTGTGGCCGCCGAGCGGCAGAGCCACCAGCAGAGCGGGCGCGACCGCAAGCAATGGACCGATGAGCGGCACGGCTTCGAGAAGCCCGGCCAGCACACCGAGCGCGAGCACGTTCGGCAGACCGATCAGCGCGTAACCGGCTGCAGAAGCCACACCGATGAAAAACATCGCGAGCCCCTGACCTCGCAGGAAACCGCCGAGCCGCAGCTCGATCTCATGCCAGATGTTGAGCGCGCGCGGCCGGCTTTCGACGGGGATCATCGAAACCACCACGCGCTCGAAGCGCGGGAGCTCGAGCGTCCAGTAAAACGCGATCGCCAGCACGCTGACGAAGTAGACCGGGATCTTCACGATGCTGGTGGTGACGCCGAGAGTGCCCGCAACGAGTTGCGGCGCCAGATCCGTCAGAGCCGGAGCAAGTCGCTCGAACGGCGGAAGACGCGCAGCGATAAATCGAAACAGGCCGGTGCCGCTTCCCTGCAGGTGCGCGCGGGCTTTGCCGTAGTTCTCGGGCAGTGCGGCTGCGAACGTACCGAGCTGGTCGAACAGCATCGGCCCGACGGCAAACGCGACGAGCGTAAGCGCCAGCAGCAGGAACACATAGAGGAGCAGGACCGCAAGGCCTTTCGGGATACCGCGCCGGCAAAGCGCGCCGTGCCACGGCTGAAGCGCCGCCGCGACGACGACGCCGACGAACATCATCAGGAGGACGTCGAGCAGCTCGTACGCGACGGCTGCGACCGCGACCATCGCGATCACGACCGCCGTGGCGGCGGCGATGGCGCGCAGATCGAAGCTTCCGGAGGTATTGGCGCCGTCGTTCATTGCGATGGCGAATCCTCGTACCGGCCAGGGCTCAGGTGACCGGCTCGAGGGCCGGCGTGCCGGCAGGCTCTGGCGGAACCGGCCGCGAGCCCATCTGTCCGGCCATGCTTGAGAGCTCGCGCACGAGCTGACCCGCGACGATTCGCGCTGCAGCGCCGAGCATCATCATTGTGAGCGAGGACCGCAGGCCGCCGCCGAGCACGTAACCGATCCCGGCGGCCGCTCCGAGCGTACTGTACGGCTGACGGCGGACGCGATCGGTGACGTATCGCTCGAGGTCGTCGCTCGCGCTCTGGACTTCCGTCGCAAGCGTCGCCGCGTTGTGCTGGAGCTGCCGCGCGTGATGGCCGATCGAGCGCAGGTCGCGCAGTAGCGGCTGGGCGCCTGCGGTCGGTGCTTCTTCGTTGGTGTCGGAATCGCGCACGATTTTCACCGCGATGTCCGCGACGCGAGGCGTGCGAGCAGGTAGCCGAGGCCGGCCGCGACCAGCACGGCGACGATCGGTCGCTCGTGAACGAATGCGCGGGCCTGCATTTCCAGGTCCTTGAGACCCGAGCCGAGCGCATCGATCTCCGATTGGGCTTGCGGCTCGCTCGTCGTCAGAAGGCGCGGCTCGGTGGCAGATTCTGTCATCATCGTTTGTCTCCCTCTTCTCAGGCGTCTCGCCAGGATCGATGGGCGCTCTCGTGCGACGCGGTACGGTCGCCGAGCCACGCACCGATCAGGAATGCGCCGAGTGCCCACGTCAGCGGCGAGGACCGGATGCGGTCGCTCACGTCGAGCTTGTGCCCGGCCGCGTCGCTCAGCTCATGGAGCGCAACGCGCACTTCTTCCCGGTCGTGCTCGATCGATTGAAGGAGCTCTTCGCGCTCTTCGCTGTAGTCGGGGTTGTCCATGGCTCAGATGCTCTCGATCGCTGGATTCGCATCCAGCGTGTGGTGTGCGTCATGGCTGGCCCTGGGTGCGCGGGTGCGAGCCGACTGGCCGAAGCGTGTCAGCATCATCGCGCAGCCGAGCGCACCTGCGCAGTTGACGAGGCCGAACGTGAACAGGCGAAGCGTCGCGGCCGAATCCGGGATCAGCAGCAGAACGCCCGCGCCGGCGACTGCGAACCACGCGCCGGCGGCCAGAAGCATGCAGATCCCCGCAAGTGCCGCACCCGTCAGCGAACGCGAAACGATTTCCTGGACTTCGAGCAGAACCAGGTCGATGCGCTTGGACAGGATGCTGTGACTGGCTGAGACGAGGTGTTCGAGAGAAGAGGTAACGGGACTGTCGGCGGACATACCGTACTCTACGCACCCTGCGGCAGGGCGGTAAGCTCGCACTACTACGCACGTGTATCTACGCGGAGAGCAGCCGGGGCTGCGTCCATCCGACGAGCGGCCGAGGCCGCAGCCATTCGACGAGCGGCCGAGGCCGCATCCATCCGACGAGCGGCCGAGGCCGCATCCATCCGACGAGCGGCCGAGGCCGCTCTTAAGCAGCTGACAGCGACTCCGGCTCTCCGGCCGCCGCCGCGTCTTGGACCTCCCACGTGCCGTCGATTTCCAGATGCAGGATTCGCTCGTGGTACTGGGCAAGCGTCTGCCGGTGCCCGACGCTGACGAAGCCGATGCCCGACTTCTGCAGCATTTCGTAAAGCGAATGCTGGTTGTCCTCGTCGAGCGCGCTGGTGGCTTCGTCGAGGAACGCGAAGCGGGGCTTGCGCAGGAACAGGCGCGCGAACGCGATGCGCTGCTGCTCGCCGATCGACAGCACGTTGGTCCAGTCGACCACGCGGTCGAGATCGTCGTCGACCCGCGCGAACACGTCCGCGAGATTGACCTGCTCGACAACCTCGCGAATCCGGTCGTCGGTGAGCTTCTGCTTCGGATACGGATAAAGGAGCTGATCGCGCAGGCTGCCGTCGACCATGTACGGACGCTGCGGCAGGAACATCAGCTCGATGAGCGGCGGACGCTCGAGCGAACCCCCGCCGCTCGGCCACAGGCCGGCGATGGTGCGCAAGACCGAGCTTTTGCCGGTTCCGCTCGGTCCCATGATGAGCAGGCTCTGGCGCCGCCGCAGGTCGAACGACAGCTCTTCGACGAGCGTCTTCGTCGGACCCGACGACGCGGGCGTACACACGGTGAGGCCGTCCAGGCGGATGAAGCGGCTGTCCTCGTCGAGCTGCTCGCCGGCCTCGAGCGCGGCTCGCGCTTCGTCGGCATCGAAGTCGTCGAGATTGTCCCACAGCGCGCCGAGACGCTGCACGCCGGCAAGATAGGTGCTCAGGCCTTCGAACTTGGTGATGATGAGCGAAACCGCGGCCAGCACCTGCGCAAAGGCTGCGACAGCCTGCGTGACCACGCCGAACTCGATCCGCCCCTGCATGAACATCGGCGCAACGACGGCCAGCGGAAGCACGAATGCCGCGTAGTTGTAGGGCGTGGTGAAGAACGCGAGCCGCCGGTTCCAGTTGATGATGAGGCCGGTATTGGCGACGACTTTGCCGAGCCGCGCTCCGAGATCGTTCTGCTCGCGGCTCTCGCCGCGGTAGAACGCGATCGACTCGGCGTTGTCGCGAACGCGCACGAGGCCGTAACGCAGGTCGGCTTCCTTCTGGTACTGCTGGAAGCTCAGGCGCACGAGCCGCTTGCCGATCAGCACGCTCAGGATCGTGCCGGCAATCGCGTACCCGAACAGCACCGCGACCAGAAGCCCCGAGATTCCCCACAGAACGCCGAGGAAAGCGACCAGCGTGACGCCGGAGTTGAGCACGATCAGCAGGAACGAGAGCGAATTTTCCGTGAAGTTGCGGACGTCTTCGCTGATTCGCTGGTCCGGGTTGTCGACGCCGTCGGATCCGCGAAGCCGGTAGTACGCGCGGTTGTTGAAGTAGCGCTGGATCAGGTGCGAGGCGAGCCATTCGCGCCACAGCAGCGCGAGGCGGTGCTCGGTCCAGCGGTAATAGACGCCGAGCGGCACGGCCAGCGCGAAGGTTCCGAGATAGATTCCGAGCAGGCGCCAGTAGGCGCCCGAATCCTTCTTCGCAATCGCGGTCATGAAATCGCGGCCCGCGTAACTGATCAGGACCTCGACGCCGCCGACCGAGAGCGCGAGCGCAAGCAGCACGACGAGAAAGCCTCGCGCCTTGCGCTGTTGGCTCGATGCGAAGAACGCTTTGGAGATATCGCGGAACTGCCGGAACGTTTTGGCTGTGGATGCACCGGCCCCGTTGGCGGTGGCATCGTTCGGCAAGCCGGCGGATTCGCCGGATCCCGCGGATCCGGTCGAACCGTTCTCCGTCGTCATCGGATTGGACTCAGAGCGCTGCCGGCGCGGACGGCCACCGCTCGCGCGAGGTGACGAGCAGCATCACGAAGACAGTCAGGCTCGCGAAAGAGATCGTGTCGTTCGCAGTCAGCGCGAGCGTGTCGCGGCCACCGGCGAGGCAGATGGCCTGCCCGACGACCACCCCGACCAGCACCCACAGTACGTTGCGAACGATCGGCATGAATCTTCTCAGGACCTTCGCAGCAATCCGCGACCGCCGCCCGAGATCATCGAGACAACGAGCAGCACGACAGCGATGACCGCGAACAGCCAGCCGATCTGCATCGACATGCCGGCGACACCGGCAAAGCCGAGCACCGAAGCGATCAGGGCGATCACGAAAAAAGTAACGGCGTAATTCAGCATGACGGGAGTCTCCTTTCCTGCAGCGCCGAGGGGGCGATGGTTGCGATCGTTGCGCGGCCGGCCGGCCGATCGGTGTCGCCTGGCAGCAGGCCGAGCGAACGGCGAACCGCCGGGGGATCCAGATCAAGAGCTTCGCAGACGCGAACGAACGCGTAGACCCAGCTTGCATCGTTCGAGAGGATCCACTCGGCATCCTGTTCGAAGCGGCGCCTGCCTTGCGAATCGCGCGCGTGCCGGTACTTGTCGATGCACCGCATCGCGTCGCGCATCAGCGCAACGAGCAGCCGGCGCTCGGGTGGAATGTCCGAGTGCGGGCTGGAATGCTCGCGTCGCAGAAGCATGGCGTAAGCCCGCGGGTCCGCGGAAGGACCGGGAGCGGCGGATTCAGCAGTCGTCGTCGCTGGCTTCATGCCCTGCTTGTAACCTTCCGCAGGGCGCCGGGTAAGATCGCAAAACTACGTGGGTGGCCCTACGCGCGTAGTTCTGCGCGCGCAACATTCCGATCTAGGCAGCCGCGACGAGTCGACTAGAGTGACTGGCAAGCGCGATTCCCGCGGAGAGCAACGCGCGCTGCCGGCCGAATCGTTCCCTGCGACCGGCGCGCCGGCAATACAATCCGCACAATTTCAGCCAACCCGCGCGAACAAGAAAGGTAGCCAACTCATGAGCATCACAAACAATTCCTCTCCGAGCTTCTCCAATCCGCACTCCAACGGCTCGATCCCGCAGCGGTCGGCCGCCGCGCCGCAAAACCGGGTGATCGCGATCGACTCCGCCGCACCGCGCCGGGCGATGACCGAGCGCGAGAAACACGTGCTGCGCCTGATCTGCGACGGACTGACGAACTCCGAGATGGCGGTTCGCCTCGGCATTTCCACCGAGACGGTGAAATCGGAGCTCAAGAGGATCTTCCGCAAAATCGAAGTCCGCAACCGGACCCAGGCGGCCGTCCTGCTGGTCAAGCAGGGTATGGCCTGACGGAAAGCTTCGCAGCCCATGCCGCGCGTCTCGCGACGGCATGGGCTGCGAAGTCCTTCGCCCGACGAGTTTTTCGGGCTCGTCGCGGGTTGGTATGGGTCCTTCGAGGTCCTGGAGCCGCGCGCAACCAGCCTGATTTCCAGGCCCAGACCACTGCTGCCAGCGATGGGAGACTTGGGACGTCCTGCGGATGGGGCGTCGCACCTCGCCCGTCGCCTTTCTGATTTCTGTCGCACCTCGCCGTCGCGTGTCTGATTCCTGTCGCGCCTCACCGTCGCGTGTCTGATTTCTGTCGCACCTCGCCGTCGCGTTTGTCTGACTCCTGTCGCTTCGGTGGATTCGGTCCGAGCAGACGGTCGTCGGTATGTTCGGCGAACGCGCGAGGAATTCGCGCGCGCCTTCGCTACCAGGACAATCTACATCGACAAGATCCGGACTCCGACGACGTCTTCCGACGTCTTCACGGAGCGGCCGCCATCGCGCCGCCGTCGACGGCACGACATTCCCCGGGGAATGTTCGCGCATCGGCGAGATTGCCACGCTTCGCGTGCATGAAGGCGCGGCCGAAGTCGAGGTCGGCCTGATACTGGTTGTGTGCCGCGCAGCGCAGCTCGATGTTAGCCGGCGTAGGAGGTCCGCCCATGGCGAACGGAGCTTTGTGGTGGAAGTCGATGTTGCCCGTCTCGCGGCAGCGACGTCCGCGGCCGTCTACGTAGCGGCAGCGTCCCGAGTCGCGTCGCCATACCTCACGCCGCACGGCTGCGGGGATTGTCCGGGATCGCTGTTCTCGCTGCGAAGCGGCTGTATCGGCCGCGGGCATTGTGGCGGGAC
>Ga0134124_10000192_pt1 | contig 55848 bp, 32 predicted proteins | sample KB304_FD_96880 | JGI IMG/M metagenome (GOLD analysis project Ga0134124, IMG submission 96880) | Terrestrial soil microbial communities without Nitrogen fertilizer from Kellogg Biological Station, Michigan, USA - KB3-0-4 | ecosystem: Environmental > Terrestrial > Soil > Unclassified ...
AGCGTCAGCGTTTTCGAGAAAACGCCGCTCTTACAGGCGCTTTCAGATTCAGACTTCAACGATCTAGAACCCGACTACTGCAACCAACTGACTCTATTCGAGTAACGTTGGGACAGTAGTGATTCTTCTTTTCAGATCAATTCCTGGAGCACTTCAATCAATTTCTCTTCGAGCTGAATCAATTCTTATTTCAACTCAATCAATCTCTAATTGAACTCAATTAATTCTACCTTAAGCCAAATCAATTTTTCTATGAGCTAAATTAACTTCTGTTTGAGTTTTATTAATTTTCTTTGAAGTTCAATTAATTCTTCTTCAAGTTTTACTCATTTCTGTTTCAGTCGATTTAATCTTTCCTCCAAGCAAATTAATTAGCCTTCCATCCGAATTAAGTTTCGCTCCTTCCAAACTCAAGTCTCTTCGCGCCAAATCTCTCATCGTAAGAACCAGGAACGTCACAAAGACTACTTTCTTTTGTTAGAAGCCTCACAAATTTCTTGCATTTCGAGTCAAAATGAATATACTCGCGTGCGAGTCTTCCCTGACTCTTCCGAGATCCGATTCCGAAAACAAACATTCAGGAGGTAACCGTTATGCCACGACCCAAGGGAACAAGTGTTAATCTTGAAACAGCACGTCAACGTTTGTCCGGTTTGAAATCGATTACACCGCTTCCGGACTACGGCCCGAACTTGAAGCCCACTGACTACGAAGGAAAGATCAACGCAGCGACTGAAAAACTGGACGCTCACAATAAACTTCTTTCGGATGTTGAACAGTCTCAAAACGAGTGGGATGCGATTGACCAGGAATTAGGTGAATGGAACGTTGGAGTTCTAGCAGCAACGAAAGCTCATTACGGTTCGGACAGCAGCGAATATGAGCAAGTGGGAGGCACTCGGAAAAGCGACCGAAAACGCCCAACTAAGAAGAAGCCGACACCCTGATCGGTTGAGCGAATGCATCAGTCCGCTTGAATCCCGGATGCCTTTCCCAAGCCGCAATGTTGATGGAAGCATCCGGGACTTGCGCATCTCTTGCAGACTTCGAATGCGGATCGCCGAATCGAAGAATTATTTGTAAGCTCAATAACTGATTGCTTAAGGGCGATCACATGAGATCGTAGTAATCCATATGTTTCTAACAATCATCAGTCTCACTGAAAGAATAGCCCTTATTGCTCTTGTGGTTGGAGTGATCACGGCCATTGCCGCTATAGTTGTTATCCGCAGCACCAAGCTTAAATATGGATTACTGATTTCTCTCAGCGTAGTAGTGATTGGCTCGACCGTGGTCCTGTGGAATCAGTCTCCCACACATGACCGAAACGAGACACCGCCAGAGCCACTAATAGTTCAACAGCAAGCACAAAACCAGCAAACTCTAAGGCCGACGCCTTCATCAGCGATCAAATCATCGAAAACCTCGTCACAACCGGTACAAGCGCCTCCTGGCAAGGTGCTCAAGTATGAGGTCAAACTAGTCATTCCATCTTCCATGAACCAGGCCAAACTTTTTGTGGATGACAGGCCCGCAGTAATTCTTGAGAGCACTCTAACAGTCATAAGAATCCTTGTGGAGCAAAAGAATCAGCCCACTAGAATCCTGCTTCGTAAGGGAGAGAAAACGTGCGAGCAAACTCTCTTGATTAACAGGAACGTAGAGCTAACACCGTGCGAATAGAAAGGAGAAGATTCTGATGCGTAAGATAAACGTCTCAATGCTCACAGTTTTGTTAGGTGTTCTTGTAGCCTCCGTGAATGCACAAGCACCAAAGGAGCGGGTCTACGTATGGGATTTCGTTGACACCCATGGTCAACAAACCAGCCTGACGGGAAGGATGACGTTGGAATTTGAAGAGGCACTAACCCAGGCAAGATGTTATCAGATTGTAGAGCGTCGTCAGTTTGATAGGGTCCTCGCTCACATAAAGAACGAAAAGGCAATTGCGGACCTTAATGATATATCCAAGGCATCTCAGGGCGAGGTCAGAAGAATCACGAATGCGCAAATCGTCGTTTTCGGGAAAGTTGATGACGATATTGCCAGTGGAGAATTTAAGATCACTGTGACATTCCAACGCTTCGATTCATCAAAGGAGGTGAAGAGTATTCGAATGCGTCGTGGGCGAATACAGGATAGCGAAAGTCGTGAGAATGCCATGAAGGATCTTGTCAAACAAACCTGCGGTGTTGGCAACGCCAGCCCAGTTAGCGGCAGGTACGTTAATTCGAAAAATCCGTCCTCATATTTTGAGCTTAAACCAGATGGGACGCTCTTTGTATCACTAGTTCAACCTGGCGGACCCTTGCAGAGTGTTGGAGCATACGAAGTTGATGGCAAGCAGATCACGTTGAAATTCGAAATGGGACGGGCGGCGCGGGGAATTGTAGAAAAGGACAAAATCAGCTTTGAGAACGGTGATGTTTTCCTCCGTCAAAGCGACGAAGCGGCATCCACCTCTCATCCTCCTAGTCCCGGGATAACGGTTGGGGCGGTTGTTTTTGTACAAAGCCGTTCCGAAAGAATCGCTCCCTCACACATGAGCATTCTCGGACTCGGATGGGATGGAGGCTCTGAGATAAGAATAATCGTGAACGGTCAAGACATAAGCAAACGGATTGATGCGCAAAGGGACGGCAATATTTCGCTAAACGGCACTGTCAAGCAGTTGAGTGTGCATGATGGCAAAAATGAAGTGGTAGTGGTCGTAAATGGTGTGCGTTCCAATACGTATGAATTCAAGCAGGTCATAAAGTAAAGTGCTTTGGGAAACTAGCTAGTTCTGTCGAATTTATTCTAGGCGCGATTATCAGATAGAAGTCAGAATGCTAAAAGATTCCATGACAGATATTGCGATTGTAACTGGGGCAACAACTGGAATCATAACTATGATTGACTGGATGCTGACATCACCTCAAAAGAAGAAGCTGCGCTCATGGGGTGATCATATGTGGTTATGGCTGGATGAGCAACGTTTGGGGAAGTTTAATAATCTCCTTCTCAATAAAAAAATCCAGACCGCTCTTTCTGTCGCTGGATTTGGCACCGTCTTTCTCTTATTTGCCCCAATCAGATCGCTAACACTGCTGAGAACATTGTATTTTCTCGGACTTCTTATTTCCAGCATTCTTGTTTTGAGGGATGTTCATCCAACGGTCGCTTCTTGGATAGTAGGCGATAACAAAGTAGGAGCATTTTTCACGCGTTCCTTCATCGCGTTCGTAATAGGAGCCTTAATAAATATACTAGCTGCTTATGTCGTAATGCCAAATTTAACTCTTATTCTAGCATATGGTTTTACGATCCCAGGCCTTCGCGTACCCTATGATCAATCCTCACCTTTCTTGATGGTTATTGACTTTTTTGTCTACCTCGCTTTTTCACAAATATTGATAGAAGCCGCCCTTGTGATCGATACATTTCTGCTCTCTGTTATTTGGATCTCTTTTACCATCGTTTTAATGACTCTGTTTCGAATCACTCAATTCTTTGTCCTTCGTATAGTTGACTATCCAAATGGGCCAGTATTGGCTCTAGGTGGACTCTTGGCGGGCGTTGCTGCATTAGCTAAAGCGTTTTTATAGCAGATGTCTTGGGCTCGAACCGTTTGGGAGGGCTTATTTCTTACCCTTCGATTTCGCCTTAGTCGCGATCGTCAGCCGCTTGTAAGTAAACTTCGCGCCGAGACGATGAACTCGCAGGTGCGAAGCATCAGCCCGGATCGCTTCGTATTGAACCGGGACTGACTTGCCGGTTTCATCCAGCTCGTGAATCGTGAATCCCTTGTGATCCGGGTGAATGGTTATCGGCAGCACGCCGTGCAAGCCGTCTTCGATGTAGGCCCCGGTGTAGCGGCCCTGGTCCGGCGCGTAAATCAGAATCCAAAGCCTCGTGAAATCGATCGGGCCTTCGGTGGCAAGGTTCTTCATCAACGCGATGTAGTTGTCTTTCACCTCGCCCTTCTTTGTTTTGGTCTGATCGAACACGACCCACCCGGTGAAGCGACGACCTTCGCCTTCCAAATAAAGAATCTCGTCGGGGGTGTCCAGTTGCACCTGTTGCGCGCCTACCCAACCTGCGCGCAAGACTTCCGTTTCAGGCAATCGAACCTGAAGCCAGATTACTGTTCGCGTTTCCGGTTCGTCGGTGTCTTCGCTGTCGTCTGCTTCCTGCTGCTTCTCGGGTTTGATCGTCGTGCGAGTCTTGCCGACGATGTCGACCATCGTGCCTCGGCTGAGATAGGTGATCACGTCGCCGCCGGGTTCGGCGCGCAGTTTTGTCTGGACCTTAAGCCGGCCCGTGCCCTGCGAGGCTATCGTCTTCGACTTTTCGTAAAGGTCCTGTGTTTTGTCGACGATAGATTTGTTGATCACAAATCTGGACTCTACCCAGCCTTCGATTGCGTCTTTGCTCTTGGTGCGAACCTTGTACCATTCAGCGGTGCGGGTCGGGGTCTTGACCTGAGCCTGATCGAGTATGTCGAGCTTGTCACCGCGCTTCACTTCGGCGAGATCGAGCGCGGCAAGCGCGGTTGAAGAACGGATCTTCAGCGTAGGCGCGATTACTATGCCCTCATCGATCTTCGAATCGGAGGAAAGGAAGCCGCAGCCGGCGGCTAACACGCAAGCACACGCAATGAAGGAAGCGACAAAGATTCGCTCGAAATATCTTTTTGTGTTTCGCATCTCGATGGTGTTGGTTTGCTTCAAGCTGGTTGATTCAAACTATCCGAGGGCGTCTGAGAAAGTCAAGGAAGGGACTGTGAGTATGCGCGCCAGGGTGTGATTAAGAATGGGACTCATGGCGGACTGGGCTCCTCAACGATGGAAGCTCCTGAGAATTTCTTAGAACCCCGTAGGGGTGAAATGTCTTTAGTATCGAGATCGCAAAGTTGCCAACCCCGTAGGGGTGGAATGTCCTGCGCTAAAGGTTTATGCCGCTCCTAACGGAGCTCGGAAGTCCGTGTGCCGTCTTTACTATAAACATCGCACCCCTACGGGGTTGCCGAGCGGAACGGTCGATCGCCGCTTTGAAGTGCCGTGACCCAAGTCACATTTCTAATTACACCCCGCGCGCCAGGTTTTCACGGATACACACATCTCGGCAGAGACTGTGTGGAAAGTTCGTAGTCCGGCCTTCAGGCGGAAGTTTATATCTACATTACGCTGACTTACGAACTTCCGCCTGAAGGCCGGACTACGAACATTGCATTTTCACACAACCTCTGACGAGGTGGGTATGCCTGGAACCAATTAGGCGAGAGCTTATTTCGGCGACATCCCTTCGAGCTCTTGCAAGATCGATCGCACGGCCGCTGCATCGTGCATTCGCCACTTTGAAGCCAGATCGGCGACTTTCTTCCTCATACCCTCATCGCTTCCAACAGAGCACTTGGATTTTGGATCGTTCCACAGCAATCCGTTGTTGACGATTTCCTCCGGATGGCCTTCGTAAGCGATCAGGGGGTCTTTGGCCGCCATCTGGGAAAGATGCTTTATGCAATTCGCGACGCCTGAAGGCACGCCCGCCATTCCGGCTGGTTTCTTCTTGCGATGCACGGGTTTCTTGGCCGCGGCGGGTTTCTCCGCCGGCGCTGCCGCCTGCGCCGGAGCGGGAGTAGCCGCTGGTTTGGTTGCCGCGGGTTTCGCCTTTTTGGCAGGAGCTTGTTTGTTAGCGTTTCCCTGCGCGATAGCCTGGGGTGAAGCTTGAAGCGCCAGCACGAGAATTGCCGCTGCGGTGATGCCAATCGTCATGAGCTTAGCTCTCATATCGAAACCTCCGTTGATGTACTTTGGTCGCATTGGCGATTAAGCGACCGGAACTGCAGAAGGCAAAAGAAAGGAAGGACTAGTCTCATAGTCTCCCGACGTGTAGTCCACACGCACAGGATTATACGTCTAAATGTGCGTGATGTCAGGGAAAGTTTGGAGAGCTTGCCCCTCCGCGTGCCTTGCGGTCCTTTGCGCCTTTGCGTTGCGTACTGAAAGACCCAATACTCAGCGCAAAGTCGCAAAGGACCGCAAAGCACGCGAAGGGCTGACCCGGGATGTTAGAAGCCGGCAACCCAAGAACCCAACACTACTAAAGTCGTACTTATCGGAGGGATGCGCAGACTGGCGCTACTTATCGTTTTCGAATTCGCTCGATAGCTTGTCTGAAGCTCTCGCGCATTCGATCGAGCTGTTCCGCCAATAGATTGATCTCGTCGCGCAGGAACTCGGGTGGAATCCACTTCGCCAAGAAAGGCTCGCGTCCTGTCGCCGGAATGCTCATCTCGCCGAGACTCCATCGATTGGCGGCTTGTGCAATCTCATCGAGTCGCGCGCCAAGACTTTGCCCAAACAAGAAGCCGGCGCCGCCTCCCAGCAACAGCGCGAGCGCGCCAATCAGAAGAACAGTCGTTCGCACGGCCCCGGTCGCGCCTTCAATTTCCGTCGCAGGTCTCGCGACTCCTATCGCCCCGACCGCTGTCCCGTCCAGGGATTTCAAGGGCTTCCAGGAAACGTTGTAATCCCGGCCACCGACTCTGAAGGATTCTTCGGTCTTTGCATCATCGTGGATCAAGCCGGCGAGCGCCGGTTCGCCGGTCGATTCACGGGCCGGCGGAACACTCGAAGCTACGATTCCCTTCCCTAACGCGATCACCGCTCCCGCGTTCTCCTCGCCGTTTCGATACAGCGTCTGTTTTGCTTCCGCGACAAGTGGGGTCTGAAGAGCCTCGGTCCCCGAGCGTGGTTTGTAGTAGGTGTTCAACATCTGCCCGATCAGGACCACACCCACGAAACGCCCGCCGCTGAAGATCGGAGCCGCCGCCTCGATCATCAACGCTTCATCAATTGTCGACCCATCGGAAAGACCAACCGGCGCTATGCGGTCCAGACCCAATCGCGTGTAACGTTCCCCTCTTTCCACCACACAGGAAGCGCCGGACAGTTTGTCGCCGGCGATTACTTTTTCCGCCAGCGGGTTCTTGTCTTCTGAACCCAGCAGGGTTTCGCCGGGCGCCGGCCTGTCGTTATGTCGCGCGATGACCCGGCCAAGCGGATCGGTAACGATGACGAAATCGAGCGAGGCCTCGGTCTGCGCGCGGGGAAGCATGTCCTGAAGGCGAGCCCAGGCGGCGGGGCTATTGCGGTCGAGGTTGTCGCCGCTGACCAGCGCGCGATTTGAGACCTCATCGGCGAGCGCTTGAGCCGAGGAACGCATCTCGATCTGCCGCTTCTCGCATAGCGCAGCGGCAGCGCGCGCGTCGCTGCGGAGTTGCTCGAGACCTTGCGCACGGGCGTGTGCCGAGACCTCCGACAGGACGATCAGCAAAAGAATGACGATTGGAATGAGTGCTACTGCGGCGCACAGTGCGGCAAGCTTCAAGCTTAATCGCATAAAGAGTCCGTGGTCAGTAGTCCGTAGTCAGTAGTCGTTGGTCGCCGGCCCCAGACTACGGACTACTGACCACGGACTACGGACTCTTTCACTTCGCATCTTTCACGCAACGGAATCCAACCTTGGGGTACGGCTGGCTGGCGTCGAGCAACCCGCGGTACGTCGCGTCGTGATGCTTGTCCCCATCATAGGCGCCGCCGCGAATGACACGGTAAGTCAATCCGGGTTGCATCTTGTCCTTGATATCTTTTGGAACAGCGCCAATGCCGCCAGGATAAAGAGCGAACTCGTCGGCGACCCACTCCCACGCATTACCGATCATATCCATAGCGCCGATGGGGCTCGCAGACTGCGGATAGCCACCGACCTCTCTTAAGCCCGAGGGGTATTGCTCGGCGGTAGGCTTATCTGGCGTCAGTCCGATGTTTGCCAGACCGGCGCGCCATTCATTTCCCCACGGGTATATCCGCCCGTCCGCGCCGCGAGCAGCCGCTTCCCATTCGGCTTCACTGGGCAATCGCTTGCCTGCCCAGGCGGCGTAATCGGCGGCGTCCTGCCAGGTAATACCCGTTACCGGAAAGTTGTCGCGTCGATCGGGGACCTTTGCGCCGCTCCAGTTGCTGGGAGGCTTGTGGTTGGTGGCGTCGACGAATTTCTTATAAGCAGCATTCGTTACTTCAGTGCGGTCAATGAAGAATGCCGGCAGGTCGATTTTATGCTGCGGGTTTTCCAGCGGATCAGCGTCGTTTCGCCCGATCGTGTAAGAGCCCGCGGCGACTGCGAGCATGCCTTCCGGCGCAACCTGGGCTGTTGGCTTTGCCGGACTCGGCGGCGGCTCGGGTGTAGTCCTTGGCTGTTCCGCGACGACCGGCGGGGCCGGCTGCCGCGCGGCGCGGCCGTGGCCAAACAGTAACCAATATCCCACAAAGGCCGCAGCGAGAATAATGACGACCACAACCACCGCGGACGCGATAAGGACACCGTTTCGCTTTTGTGGCAAGGGCTGTGACGAAGCCTGCTCAACAGGCAAGGTAGTCACACCGACGCTCGCTATCTCGCGAGTTATGCCTGCATCATTAGCCCGCGGCCTTACCGGAGCGCTTGGGCTTTCACTTGGGCTTTCATTCGGTCGTTCACGTGGCGCCGCCGGCGGCAACGTTTGGTGAATGCGAGCCGGTGTCTCTTGATTGGGCGCGGATGGCCGGAATTCCTTCGTGCGAATATCGTCCTGCGCAGCCTGCTCGAGCAACGCAGATGGTAATTCTCCCTGCGGAGAAAGAACTCCTTCCGTGCCTCCCTCTGCGCTCGCAGGCGGAGCGACAGGTTTGGAGCCAAAGCCCGAGGTACTACTTGCCGGTGAGTCGGGGTTTTTCGCGATCCCATCTGTAATCAGCTCGAAGGCTGCGCCCTTATTACTTGGGTCAGTAGTTTCGAGCTCGCCGGATGCAGTGCGCTCACCTTCATCGACTGGGCCGGTGATTCGGCCCATCTGTACGACCGAGGTTTTGGTCGGTTGTTCGGACTTTGAACCGGCGGTGCCAGGCAACATGCTTGTTTGAACCGACGGCCTCGAGGGTAGGCCCTGCTCATCGCTCTCGGATCGGCCAAAAGCGATTGTGTGAGCGCCCGACGGGTGTTCGGGCGCCTTCGGAAGCCCGGCCTTCTGTTCCGCTGATGGCCCGGCGCCGGGCGGGTTCGGTTGCTCGGGAACAAAGGCGGGGCGATCGACAACGGTCTGCGCCGCTCGAGTCAGAGGAGCGTTGCAGACTCGACACGAGCGTGAGCCGAAAGGACTGTAGCTGTTGCACGCTTCGCACAACAGAGCCGAATCGCCAAAGGGAATTTGTTGGGTATAAACAGCCGAGCCGCAAGCCTTGCAGTACAGCGTTCCGGCTTCGACGAACTCGCCGCACTCTGGACACTTCGGGATGCCTACGGTATCGGATGCGCCTTGCGCGGTTTGACTCGAGCTTTCGCCGGCCAGTTCGGTATTGCAGCGCGGACAGTTCCGCGCGCCTCGCTCAGCTCGGGCCCCACACTCCGGGCATACAATGCCCTGTGATTCGGCGCTCTGCAGCCGCTCTCCGCAAGCCTTGCAGAAGGTCCATGCCGGCTGAACGGCGACCGCGCAACTTGGGCAGGTATGCAGCTCGCTTGTGATTCGAGCGTGATCGACAAGCGCCTCGCCACACCATTTGCAGTAGTGGAGACCTTCCGGAAAGTCAATGTTGCATCTATCACAATGCATAACAGTTAGGGTTGGCGCGGTCCGACAACACCTGGGAGCGCAGGCATCCTGCCTGCCTGGCTATTTCGTAGCGCGCGCATTCAAGCAGGCAGGATGCCTGCGCTCCCAGGTGTTGTCGGACCGCGCCAACCCCTAAATTAATATCACATTTCGCGCTCGACGATGAAGCGGGGTACGCTCAACAGAGCCTGACGGTAGGGAGAAGGTGGAAAGATTGAAAGGGATTCGATGGCTTCGGCGGCGTAGCGTTCGGCCTCCGCGCGCGCGCGTTCGAGGGTTCCGTTTTCGTGAATCAACTCGAGCACTTCTTCGCGGCGCACCGTCTCGAAGGTCCGCTCGCGAATGACCGTTTCGATCAGTCGCCGGTGATCCTCGTTGCCCTGTTCCATAAGGTAGATCAGCGGAAGTGTGAGTTTGCCTTCGCGAATATCGTTGGCGACCGGCTTCCCCAATTTCACCTCGGTTGACACGAAGTCGAGCAGGTCGTCGATCAACTGAAACGCTATGCCCACCGACAAACCGTAGCGGGCAAGCGCGCGCCTTTCCTCACGTGTAGCGCCGGCCACAATCCCGCCGACCTCCGCGCAGGCGCTGAACATGTAAGCGGTCTTGCGGCGAACGATATCGAGGTGCTCATCCTCGGTGATGTTTGTGTTCCCGATCAGCGAGAGCTGAAGGATTTCGCCTTCGACCATAAGCCGGGTCATATTGGTCAGGATGTCGAGTATCTCGAAGCTGCGTTCGCGAAGGCTCATGTCAAAAGCGGTCATGTAAAGCCAATCGCCGACAAGCACGGTGCGATCGTTGCCCCATTGAACGTTGGCCGACGCTCGGCCGCGCCGCACTCGCGCTTCATCGATAATGTCATCGTGGACGAGCGTGGCGGTATGAAGCATTTCCATCACCGCCGCGAGGTGAACCGCCGGCGGCGAAACTTCCCCGCTTACCAAACGAGACGCAAGCAGCACCAGGGCCGGGCGAACTCGCTTGCCGCCCCCGTCGTGAAGATAACGCGCCACATCCGACACCAAAGCCGACGCATCGGAGAGATTGCGGTCGAATTCCTCTTCCACGAGCACGAGATCGCGGTGCACCAGCGAAAATATTTCTTCCGGCGACATCAGGGCGTATTCGGCCTCTGGTACTTGTAAGCGGCTGTGCATCGGGTTTGAAGCTCCGCGTCTCGCGTCAATAGCCTTTGGTTTGGAGGTTCGACATCACGCTCTAGGCGACCGAATCATAACAAACCAATCGGTGCGAGGCAAAAGTACAACAGACTCAAAAGTCACTGCCTGTCCGCTTCGGTTATAACCAGCGGCCGCGATCCTTGCAAGGTTTGAGCGCCGTCACTCACGAAGCAGCGATGGCGTACCGCTTCCTCCCATAGAGTGAGTCCGCGAACCCGTGGCGGCCACGTGATCCCGTGCGCAAACCCGCGAAACGGGTGACCGGATATGGGCACCGGTGAGTGTCCATCCTGTCCATCCCTGTTCAAAAATGAAATTCGGTCTTGAAGTAACAGGGATAGGCAGGATGAACAGGATTCACGCCGTCCGCGAACCCGTGGCGGGCAAATCGCTTCGCGCGTTCGCTCGTGTACTCGCTTCTGGCCGACGATGTTCCTTTGAGACGGCGCTCTGTGTATCCTACAAGTCTGGTGCTTGGCCGAGTCTTCGAGAGAGATTGGAGAAGAAATATGAAAGTCGGATTCATTGGTCTGGGAAATATGGGCAAGGGGATGGCGCGCAACCTGCTCAAAGCGGGGCACTCGGTCACAGTGTACAACCGCACGCGCAGACGGGCTGACGACCTTAAGCAGGAAGGCGCAAACGTAGCGGACAGTCCCGCCGATGCATCCCGCGGTGAAATCGTAATCACCATGCTTGCGGACGATCACGCTCTCGGGCAGATGGTGTTCGGCGCTGATGGATCAGCGGGTATCCTCTCCGCGCTTGATTCAAATGCGATTCACATATCGATGAGCACAATCAGCGTCGCGCTGTCGGATAAACTCGCCGCAGCGCACGCCTCCACGGAAACGGGTTACGTAGCCGCGCCGGTTTTCGGCAGGCCGGCCGCCGCTGAAGCTGCTCAGTTGTTTATTATGGCGGCTGGTCCCGCCGATGCTCTCGATCGCTGTCGACCGCTCTTCGATACGGTGGGCCGCCAAACGTTCATCGTCGGAGAGAAGCCGTCGAGCGCAAATCTGCTAAAGCTGATCGGGAACTTCATGCTGGCTTCGGCGATTGAGACTCTCGGCGAGGCCTTCGCTCTTGGGCGAAAAGGCGGACTCGATCCGGCTTTGCTTCTCGAAGTGCTGGCGGGCACGCTCTTCCCGGCGCCGGTCTATAAGAACTACGGCGGGATGATCGCCCGGCAGGAATTCGAACCGGCTGGTTTCAAGCTGCCACTTGGACTAAAAGACGTTCGATTAGTAATGGAAGCCGCCGAAGCGTTGAACGTGCCAATGCCGGTCGCGAGCCTGGTTCGAGATCATTTCATAAGCGCGCTCGCTCGCGGTTGGAAAGAAAAGGACTGGTCCGCGGTGTCTCTCGTGTCTGCCGAAGCCGCCGGGTTGTCAAAGTGACGCCAGTCGCCGGCAAGTTGGAAAACTAGGTGACAACCACCGTACCGGGCAGACTGATCTTCTCGAATTTCTTCTCGGCGATTCTGACTCCTTCGTAATCCAGTGTGCCTCCGATCTCGCAGGTTCCGGTTTGAATCTCTTTGATGTCGCCCTGTTGAATCTTCAGCACAAAGCTATTCAACTTGAGGAACAAGCGCGCGACGAACTCGATCTTTCGAATCGGCTGTCCCTTTATCGTTATCTCGATGTACGGATGATGCTCGCTATCGATCGTATGCTCGGCGAGTCCGGCAAAGAAGGTTTCATCCGGCGAGGCCTTGCTCTTGTATAGGAGCGCTTGCACCTCGGTGGCTTTCTTCCATGAACTGAGCAAGACATCCGAAATCGGAATATCAAAAAGCTCTCCGATCTTTGGCGCAAGCTCGGGCAGCGAAGCGGTCTTGACGCTCTTCAGCTCTTTGTTGAGCTTGTCGTGCAGGGCTTTCCACTGTCCAGCAGTCTCGTCGCCTCGGTTAATGCCAGGCACTGAAAAAAGGCTGCCGATTGTCGGCGATGAGCTCGCGGATGAATTAGTCACGCTGTCTCCTCTCGTATCTGATCAAGCCGGCTTCGGGCGCGTCGAGGTGGTACCGAGCTTCGGCCACGTCCGGCTTCAAGTGAATGCCATACTCGATGGCTAAGGATCCGCCACTCGTCTGGCCGATTCCAATATCGCGATGCGCGCGGTAATCAGGCTTCACCGAGAAGCGTCCTTTCATTGTCTGGTAACCGGCGAACAATATCGCCAGGGCGATTACAATAATCGCCGGAATGATGATGCTCGAGTAACGCCCCAGGTCGCGCCAGAAGCCCGAAGACGAACCAGTCGAGCTTTTGCCATTCGCAGGACGATTACCTTGCGCCGGTCCGATGACGCCACCCCGATTCGCATTCGACCCGGCGTCCTGCGCCGGACCATTCGGCTGCGCGGGCGCAGTGACCGTGACCTCAATCTGCTGTGGTTCACTTGCAGCAAAAGTAGTTGGTGATCCTGGCCGCCCGCTGAACCAGGCGGCTTCAACGCGCGCCGAACGCAGACCGACCAAAGAGTAAGTGTGAGCCGCCACCGGATCAGGTTGCCAGTCGCTCGACTTCCCGTCCCCGAAGCTGAATTTGAATCTTATGTGCGAATCACCTTTGTCAAACCCGGAGACGAGCGTTGCAGTAAACGTTACAGTCTCTCCTGCCCGCACCTTGGGCGCGGGCGTCACGTCCAGCCTAAGCGAATTTTGCGGCAGAGGCTTAACGACAACCGGCAACTCGGCGGTCCTCGCAAGGGTGTTCATTGGCGGATCAATCGCCCGGCGGATTTCGATGAACAGCTTGACGGTCCCTGCGGAATGGTAGCGGTGAGTTGCATGCGATTCACTCACCCACCCGCTCGCCGGTGGGTCGTCGCCGAAGTGAAACTGATATTCGATGCTTCGATCCGTTGATGGGTTATCGATGGACAAAACGACTTGTTCGCCAATCTCGACCGCGCCCGGCAACCTGGACAGCGCCCAGGATCCGACTTGCAATGTGAGCGGTTCGCTTATCGGTTTTGTTTGGAATGCCGCGCTTCTGAGACCTGTCAGGTAAACGGCAACGGAAAAAGCACCCGGTGCGGAATACCAGTGAGAAGCGTTCATTTGACCTCCGGCCAACTGCTGGCGCGGCGTCTTGTCGCCAAAGTCAATCTCAAGTGGGCGCGAGAACCCGGCGGGTATGTTCACGGACTGCAAGGTGAATGACACAGTCTCACCGACACGCACGGCCTGTGGAGCGTAGATCACTTTGAAGTGCGGCTGCTGCTGAGGCGGTTGAGAGATACCGGGTTGAGCGATGCCGGGTTGAGTAAGGATGGTGTTCGGGTCAATCCTGTTGGGCGGCTTCTTTTCCGTAGCCCGTGCTTTACTCGATGGAGATTTCGGTTGTTGACCAGTCGGGCTCAGCGAAGGCGCCAGTGGTTTAGAAAGACTCCAGACCGTCGCGCCACCGGACAGCAAGAGAAGCACCGGCACGGCGATGCCGAGCGCTCTCCCTAAATCCTTCGCTCGATGTTTCAACCGGGCTGCCAAAGTTTGTGAATCATACTACGGTCGTTAGCGCCGACAAAGCCTTATGCTTCGGAGGCTGCGGCAGGGCGTTGTTGACTCCAGGCACTCACACCTAACGCTCTCGTTTGTCTAGCCTTTCATCAACCGTCACTTGCCAAAGACTATCCCGATGGAAAGCCGAAGATGATTTTGGCGGCTTGACCTGCTCTCATCGTTGTATCCAATAAACGCCGCGGTGTAATCCGCCATTGTGCGAACGCTGAATCTCTTGCTTAAGCGGATATCAAGCCCGCCGCCGAAAGCTGCCGCAAATCCTGTTCGCGTGTCCGAGTCGCTGTGAGTAAGGAGCGGACCCGCGGTCGCGAAGTCGGCGGTGGATCTCGCAACACCGAACAACGTATGAGCGAACGGCGTCAACCGCGTCTTATTTCGCCACTTGAGTTCCGGGCCGCCCATGAAATAGAACGCCCGCTTCTTTACTTTAAAATCCTGGAGGGACGTCATACACGAACTCTCCGAACAGATCTTCACCGTCACTTGACCGGGACCACCGTTATCGAAGTACATCGAAAAATCGCCCTTGATTCCGAGATACTTGTTGAAGTTTCCGGTAATCGAAGCCTCAAATCCATTCGGACCGCCGGCGTCGTCACTGAAGAACTTCGAAAGCGGAAAACCGCTGTTCCCTCCTGGTGCTTCATTGCTCTTGAAGTAACCGTTCACCGAATAGCCGCCAAAGATTTCGAGCTTGGGGTAAGGGTCGGAGCTCGTTGACTGGGCAAGGGACGAACACGCACACAGGCACACTACCACTGCTGCAATCGGGAGGTATCGCATTGGGTTTCTCCTGAGGGTCTGTTCTGAAAGGCACAGGCATCAGGAGAACGAAACCGAACATGGCCTCTTGCGGACAATCATGCGAGTTCTGGGTTCAGGGTTCAGAGTTCAGGGTTCAGAGTTCAGGGTTCAGGGTTCAGGGTTTCCTCCTATCCGTGTAAATCCGTCAAATCAGCTTCATCTATTCTTCGGGGATTTGACGGATTTACAGGGATACGACAGATCGGTTAACCGCGAACCCTGAACCGCGAACCCTGAACCACGAACCCTGAACCACGAACCCTGAACCCGGAACCTATTCGTAGCGCAGCGCGACCATCGGGTCTACCTTTGTCGCGCGACGGGCGGGCACGAAACAGGCTCCCAGAGCCACTCCCAGAAGAAGCAGAGAGATGGCCGCAAACGTCAACGGATCGGTCGCGCTCACTCCGTAAAGCAAACTCGACATCACGCGAGTCAAAGCCAAAGCGACCGCCAGGCCCACGAGCACGCCGATCGAAACAAGAATCATCCCGTGTCGCATGACCTGCCTAAGCACGTCTGAAGCTTGAGCGCCCAGCGCCATTCGAATCCCAATTTCCCGAGTGCGCTGCGACACCGCAAACGCAAGCACGCCATAGAGTCCGAATGCCGCCAGCACCAACGCAAAGCCGGAGAAGATTCCAAGCAGCAGCATCGCGAAGCGGCGCCCATCAAGCGAGCGGGCGACTCGCTCGTCCATTGTCTGGATGTCATAAACTGGCTGGTTCTTATCAACCGCCAGCACCTGCTCTCGCAGCGCACGGGTCAAACTCTGCGGATCGTTTGTGGTCCGCGCTACAAGCGTTCCAGAGGACGAATACACCGGCAGATAGAAGGTCCCTTTCGACGCTTCGGTCAAGTCTCGCAACTGCGCGGTTGCGACGATGCCAACGATTGTCGCCCACGGGCCATCCGAGCTCCACCTAAGCGCGCCGCCAAGGGCGTCTCCGTTTGGCCAGAATCGTTTCGCCAGTTCTTCATCTACAATCGCCACCGCACCCAGCGCGAACATGTTGCTGAAGGTCCGCATATCGGATTGCTCGAAGTCGCGACCGCTCAGCACAGGGATTCCGGTGGCGCGAAAGTAATCCGACGTTACGTAAGCGTAGTCCGCGTGCGGCGCGGGGTCTTCGGGGCTCGCGTGGCGGTCTCGAATAGAAAATATAGTGCTGTCGCCGCCCGGCGTGAACGGAGGCTGATTGGCAAAAGCCGCGTGCTCGACGCCCGGCAACGCTGATACGCGCTGAAGCACCGCGTCGTGGAACGCCGCTACTTGTTGAGACTTGGTGTATTGAGTTCGCGGGAGCGCGATCCGCATTGTCAAAACATTCCGCGGGTCAAACCCCGGCTGAACGTTGAGCAATCTCCCAAAGCTTCGCAGCAGCAACCCCGCCGATATCAGAAGCACAAAAGCCAATGCCACTTCCGCGACAGTCAGCCCGCCAAGCACGCGCTGCCGAACCGGATTCGCGGAATCCGTTCTGCCCGATTCTTTGAGCGAGTTGGCCAGATCTGTTCGCGAGCCTGTAAGCGCGGGCATCAGACCGAACAGAACGCCGCACGCAAGCGAAACCGCAAGACTGAACAACAGCACTCCGCCGTTCAACCGCACTTCGCCGAGGCGCGGCAGATTCGCAGGCGCGAGCGCGATCAGCGCGCTTGTTCCCCACCAGGCCAGAAATACTCCAAGGGCTTCGCCGATAGCGGCGAGCACAAGAGCCTCGGTCAGAAGCTGCCGAATAATTCGCGCGCGGCTCGCGCCAAGCGCCGAACGAATCGCCATTTCGTGAGCGCGAGTGCTCGCGCGAGCCAACAGCAGACTCGCGATGTTTGCGCAGGAGATGAGCAATACGACCACCACCGCGCACAACAATACGAACAGCGGTCTGCGAACATCTTCAACGCGCTCGTCGGTGAGCGATCTCACCTCGATGTTGAACTCGTCGGGATGGCCGCCCGCGATGTTTCGCGCAATGTTGCTCATTGCCGCTTGCGCCTGATCGATGCCGGCGCCCGGCTTCAATCGAGCAAGCATTGTGTAAGCAAGACTCCGACGCCGATCTTCTGACAATTCCGCCGGCGAGAAGGCCATCGGCATCCAGAGATCGATCTTCGGATAAAGTTGCTCGAGGTCTTCGGAACCCACACCGACGACCAGATAGCCTTCGCCGTCGAGCTGGATTGTTTTTTCCAGAGCGCTCCGGTCAGAATTGAACAATCGCTTCCACAGCCGCGAACTTAGAACGATCAAGTGCTGGTTGCCGTCCTTGTCCTCTTCCTCGGTGAAGAATCGGCCGGCTGCGGGCGACGCGCCAAGCATTGGAAAAAAGCCCGCGGTCACGCGGCCGGCTTGCAGTCGTTCCGGATCACTAAAGCCGGTGAGGTTGAAGTTGCGGCCGGCAAGAGCCGCCGTGGATTCAAAAGCGTCGCAATCGCGGGTGTAGTCGACGAATTGCGGCGCGGATACCTGCGTGCGCGGCAAATTGATCTTGGGAAGCTGGTTGTGAATGACGACAACTCGCTCGGGCTGCTTGATGGGCAACGGTCTAAGCAGGACCGCATCGACGACACTGAAGATCGAAGTCGTCGCAGCAATGCCCATCGCAAGCGTAAGCACGGCAATCGCGGAGAAGCCCCGCTTGCTTAGCAGCACTCGCACGCCATATCGCAGGTCTTGGATTAAGGTGTTCATGGTTACTCCAGAATTTTCGATTTCCGATAGTGATTGATACTCAGCGCAAAGACGCAAAGGACCGCAAAGTTCGCAAAGTTCTTCTCAATCGGCAATCGGCAATCGCCAATCGGAAATCTGTTCATTCGTATCGCAGCGCCACCATCGGGTCCACCTTTGCCGCCTTTCGCGCCGGAACGTAGCACGCCAGCAACGCAACAGTCGTCAGTAAGAGCGAGAGGCCGATAAAAGTCACAGGATCCGTCGCCGTCACGCCGAACAAGAAAAACGACAGCGCGCGGGTCACCGCGAAAGCGCCCGCCAGTCCGATGACTATCCCGATCACGGTCAGCTTCAACCCTTGACGAATCACCAGCGTGAGTACGTCTCGTGTTTGTGCGCCAAGCGCCAGCCGCACGCCGATCTCGCGCGTGCGCTGCGCCACGGCGTAAGACATCACCGCATAGAGTCCTACGGCGGCCAGCAGCAACGCCGCCGCAGCGAACACGCCGAGCACCCAGGTCATCACGCGTTTGGGCGATATGCGTTCGTCGATCATTCGCCGCGGAGTCTTTATCTGGGAGACGGGCAGGTTACGATCCAACGCCCGCACCTCGCTCCGAATAGAAGCAGCCGCAATGGTTGGCTCCAGCGTCGTGTGTTTTGTGTGAACGATCAGGTTCATCGTTCCCCACGGTTGTTGAGCGTAGGGGACATACAGGCCTGGATCGGCTTGCTCTTCCACATCGTCGTTCTTGACGTCGGCCACTACACCGATGATCTCAAAGATCCGCTTCTCATCATTGCCGATCTTCAGCCGTTCGCCGACCGGTTCGCGGTCCGGGAGGAAGCGTCGCGCAAAAGTCTCATTGACCAGGACAACCGGCGTCGCTCGATCGTCATCCTGCCCGGTGAACAACCGGCCTTTGCGGAGCGCAGTGCCGATCGCGTTGAAGTAACCGGGCGTCGCCACGCGATGTTGAACAAAGGGCTCTCGGCCTTTTGGAAAAGCAGGCTGGCCTACAACTTGAAATGTTTGACTGTTATCACCCATCCCGCTGATGGGCACGAGGTTGACTGCTCCGGCTTCCGCGACCTCAGGCAAATTCTCGACTCGACGCAGCAGTTGATAGAAGAATTCGCGGCGCTGACTCTCTTCCTTGTAGCCGTCTCGCGGCAGCGCTACTTGCATCGTCAGCACGTTTTCCGGCCTGATGCCCAGGTCGGCTCGCAGCATCGTGCCGAAGCTGCGAATCAATAGCCCCGCGGCGATCAGCAGCACCAGCGACAACGCGACCTCTCCGACTACGAGGGCGCTGCGCAGGCGGTTTCGGGCGCCTGTGCCGGGCATGCCCTTGCCGCCATCCTTCAGCGCTTCGTTGAAGTTTGTCCTGGCCGCTTGCCACGCCGGCGCAAGACCGAACAGTATGCCGGTTAACACCGTTGCGATCAGGGTGAACGCGAAGACTGTGCGATCCATTCCAAAGTGATCCCACCCGGGAATGAACTTCGCGAAGTCTTCGGGTATGCCGTGCGACAACCCGTCGATCGCCCAGACCGAGATCAGCAACCCAAGCCCTCCGCCAAATACAGCCAACAGCACGCTCTCAGTCAGTAACTGGCGGCTCAAACGCCAGCGGCCGGCTCCCAGTGCGAGCCTAATCGCTATTTCCTTTTGCCGCGAGGCCGAGCGTGCGAGCAGGAGATTTGCTACATTTGCGCATGCGATCAAAAGCACAAAGATCGCCGCGCCTATGAGGCTGGGCATGGCCGTCTTCACGCCTCTGACCGCGTCATCAGTGAGAGAAAGAACATAAGCCTTCCGGCCGCTGTTCGTTTCGGGAAACTGCTGTTCCGCAAGTCCGGCGACCGCGCTCAAATCCTCCTGTGCCTGTGCGACCTTGACGCCCGGCTTGAGCATCCCGATCACTTCGAGACAGTGCGAACCGCGATCAAGACTCATCTGCCGATCAAACACCAACGGCGACCACATCTGTCCGCTATGGTACGGGTAATTGAAATCCGGCGGCATCACACCCACAACCAGAAAGCTTTTCTGGTTGAATGTCAGCGTCTTGCCGACGATGTCAGGATCGGCGGCGAATCGGTCTCGCCAGAAACTGTTCTTCAGCACCACAACCTGTTCACGCCCCGGTTCGCTCTCTTCCGGCAAGAAGGTCCGGCCGAGAGATGCCTTCACACCCAGCACCTCGAAGAAGCCCTCGGTGACTCGGCAGCCCGCGAACCGTTCCGGCTGATCACCGTCCGTGAGGTCGAAGGAGTATTGCTGGATCGCAACGAGCTGCTCGCATGTTCGATTCTGCGCGCGCCAGTCGGCGAAGTTCGCCGGCGCGACTGAGCCTCTCACGTTTCCGACGCTCAGATTCTGCTCCCATACCACAACGAGACGGTCCTGGTTGGCGAAATTGAAAGGCCGCAGGATCAGCGAGTGAACGGTGCTGAAAATTGTCGTGTTCGCGGCGATGCCCACCGCGGTCGCCAGAATCGCTACGACAGTAACGGCTCGCTGCCTCATCAGCATTCGCGCGCCGTACCGAAGATCCTGAATCAATGTGTTCAAGGTTGCTCCACAATTGCCGATTTGCGATTGGCGATTGCCGATTGATACTCAGCGCAAAGACGCAAAGGACCGCAAAGTGCGCAAAGCTCTCTCAATCGGCAATCAGCAATCGCCAATCGGAAATCTCTTTCATTCGTATCGCAGCGCGACCATCGGGTCTACCTTCGCCGCTCGCCGCGCCGGCAGATAACACGCAAGCACCGCGGCTCCCGTAACCAGAAAAGCGATCAGCCCAAATGTAAGCGGATCAGTCGAGCTGACATCGTACAACTGGCTTGCGAGTATGCGCGTTGCGGCAAAGGCTGCGCCGATTCCCGCGACTAGTCCAACAAGAATCAATATCGCGCCTTCCCGCAACACCAGCCGGAAGACATCGCCGGGGCGCGCGCCCAGCGCCATGCGAATACCGATTTCGCGCGTCCTCATCAACACACTGTAAGCCATCACACCATAGATGCCGATGCCCGAAAGCATGAGCGCCAACGCGGCGAATAACCCGAGCAGCAAGGCAATGAAGCGCGTCCGCGAGGTGACTTCCGCGCTGCGCTCTTCCATGGTCAGCACGCGAGTAAGCGGCACATTGCGGTCGAGCGTTAATGCCTCGCGGCGAATCGCGGCAACGAGCGCTCCCTTGTCCGTCCGCGACCGCACGATCAGCGTTGAAGCCGAATCCGTAGGCTGAAGAAACGAGAGGTAAACATTGGGCTCCGCTCGCTCTTCGATCCTGCCGTACTTCACATCGTCCACAATGCCGACGATCTCGACAAAGTCTTCGGCGCCGGGATAGTCGGCATCGATGTAAGGTTTGATACGTTTGCCGGTCGCATCCCCGCCGGCGAAAAAGCGTTCGGCGGCGGCTTGATTGATCACCGCGACGCGCGGCGCGCCGATACGGTCCTGGTCCGTAAACACGCGCCCCTGACGAAGCCGGATCCCGAGCGTCGCAAAGTAATCGGGCGAGACATTGTGCATAGCGACGATCGCTTGACCGGCGGATTCCACCGCCGGCTGATCCTTGATGTCCATGATCGTCATGCTCGAATAGCCGAGCAACGGCGCGGTGGACGCCACACTTGCCGACTCAACGCCGGGCATCGCCTTTACTCGCGAGAGCAGTTCTTTGTAGAACTCCAGCTTCACGCCTCGACCGAACAATGACATCGTGGTTACACCCGCGGGCTCGAACCCAAGGTTGACCGACTGCAGGCGGACCAGGCTCCTGATCATCAGACCCGCGCTCGCCAGCAGCACAAACGATAAGGTTATCTGGCCGGCCACCAATACGCTTCGCGTCGAGAGTCGCCATTGTGGTCGAAACGCGGTTGCCGATCCGGACGTGGTTTCCTTGAGCGCCTCGTTTAGATTCGGATGCGATGCTTGCAGCGCGGGAACCAGGCCGAAGATGATTCCAGTCGCCAGCGCCAGCAGGAAGTTGAAAACCAGGACCCGGCCATCCAGGTGGATTTTGAAGAAATCAAATGTGCGTGTGTAGCTGGACCAGAACTGTGCATCATCGCTCGGTTTGAAACTCGTCAGCAGATCGACGCCCCACATCGCAATCAACAACCCGATTACTCCGCCGGCCACAGCGAGCAGCAGGCTTTCAGTGATCAACTGGCGAACGATTTGTGAACGGCTGGCGCCGATAGCCAATCGAATCGCGATTTCTTTTTCACGTGATACCGCGCGAGCCAGGAGCAGGTTCGCGACGTTCGCGCAGGCGATCAACAACACAAAGCCAACCGCCGCAAGCAATATCAAAAACGAGCGGCGAATCGCCGGATCAACGTTGGCGTCGCGCCACGGGACCAGCGTGACCGCGGGCCGCGCTTCCCCGCCCGGTCCCCGGTTCGATGGGCTCGGATAGACGCTCTCGATCTGCTCGGTGATGCCTGCCATCTCTTGCTGGGCCTGCTGGATAGTGACACCGTGGTCCAAACGCGCGACGACCTCGAACCAATAGTTCATGGCGTTCGCGAGTACACGCGGATACCGCAGCAACGGCGCATCGGTGATAGGTACCCACACCTCCGCCGTGCCCTGCTGGCCGTTGAATCCGGCAGGCATGACACCCACAATCGTGAACGCGTGCTTGTCCAATTCAATAGTCTTGCCAAGCGCTTTCGAATCGCCGCCGAACCTCCGCTGCCAGAGCGCGTAACTGAGAACCGCGACCGTTGGCGCGTTGCCTTTTATGTCTTCTTCTTGCGTGAAGGGCCGGCCTTCAATCGTGGCGAGACCGAGCAGCGAAAAGTAATTCGCCGAAACAAGTTCCGCCTGCAAACGCTCGGGCTCGTCCGTGCCGGTCAGACTGAAGCTCGCTTGATTGCACGCCGCGACCGCCGCAAAGCTGTGACTGTTATCACGGAGGACCTCGAACCGCGGATAAGACCAAAGCGTGGGCGCTGAGCCTTTCTGGGAGGAAGGCGCGGCTTGAAAAATCTTGACCAGTTGCTCAGGCTGCGAATATGGCAGCGGACGTAACAGGACCGCATTGACCACGCTGAAGATGGCGGTGTTCGCGCCGATGCCGAGCGCCAGTGTAACGACGGCTATCAAAGTGAAAGCCGGCTTCTTGGCCATCAGCCGCAGCCCGTAGCGAATGTCATGAAGAAGTGCGTCCATTAGTCCCTCCATTGCCGATTTGCGATTGCCGATTGCCGATTGAATACTCGACGCATTTCGGAATTTTTGATTAACGATTGATACTCAGCGCAAAGACGCAAAGGACCGCAAAGTTCGCTAAGGCTTCAATCGGCAATCGCAAATCGGCAATCGGCAATCTGTTCATTCATATCGCAGCGCGACCATTGGATCGACTCGCGCCGCGCGCCGGGCCGGCACGAAACGGTTCAGGGTTCAGGGTTCAGAGTTCAGCCTTTAGGCTGCCGAAGATTCGCAGGCTGAAGCCTGAACTCTGAACTCTGAACCACGAACTCTGAACTCGGAACTTTATTCATACCTCAACGCCACCATCGGATCGACTTTCGTCGCGCGTCGCGCCGGAATCCAACAGGCCAACAAAGCTACCAGCGTTAGCAACAGTGCGATCATCACAAACGTCAGTGGATCGTTCGCGCTCAGTCCAAACAGCAAGTTCGTCATCAGCCGCGTAAGCCCCGCAGCCACCGCCACACCGATAGCGATGCCAACCGCAGTCAACAACATGCCTTGCCCTACCAGCAGCTTCAGCACGTCTGAGGCTTCAGCGCCCAGAGCCATTCGAATTCCAATCTCCTGCGTGCGCTGTGAAACGGTGTATGAGATCACGCCGTAGATCCCGGTCAGGGTCAGAATCAAGCCGACTGCTCCGAACAACGCAAAAAGAAAAGTGTAGAACTGCGCCTCCGCGACTGTGTTGGAAATGGCTTTCGCCAGCGGCTGCACGCCGGTGACTGGAACGGTCCGGTCGCCCGACTGTATTTCCTCAGTGAAGCCCTTGATGAGAGCCGCGGGAGCCTGCCTCGTGCGAACGAAAAAGTTGCCCCAGTCCCAGCTATTCTGCTGATAAGGGAGATAAAGTTCCGGGGCCGGCGGCTTGGTCAGGCTTGAGTGATGCACATCGCCTACGACGCCGACAATCTCATATTGTTCCGGGTCGCCGTCATTCTGATTCGCACCGACATGCGAGATGTGTTTGCCGATGGGTTCTTCATTCGGAAAGTAGCGCGCGGCCAGCGTCTCGTTGATGATGGCGACTCCAACACTGCCCCGCTGATCCTGCGCGGTGAAATAGCGGCCCTTGCGCAACGGTATCTTGATCGCGTCGAAGTATTCCGCTGTAACGCTGCGGTTGCTGGCCTGCGGCTCCTGTCCGAGTTCGGGCTTGGGACGGCCTTCTATCCTGAAGTCGCTGCCGACGTTGCCGCCGCTGAAAGGCATCGGCGCCACGAACGCGGCGCTTTCGACACCGGGCAAAGCTTTGAGTCTCTCGAGGGTTTGATCGACGTAGCGGACTCGTTCTTCATGCTGCTCATAAACCGAGCGCGTCATACTGATTCGCCCGGTCAAAACATTTTTCGGATCGAAGCCCGGATCCACATTTACCAGCATCGCAAAGCTGCGAATCATCAAGCCGGCGCCGATCAGCAGAACCAGCCCCAAAGCGACTTCTGTCACGACCAGCGAATCACGCCACAGGCGCAACGACCTGGCGCTCGTGACGCTCCTCGCCCCCGCTCTCAAGACCTGGCTTATGTCCGGGCGCGACGCCTTAACGACCGGCAGCAGGCTGAACAGCATCGCCGTTAAGATCGATACGACGAGTGTAAAAAAGAGAACCCTGGCGTTGATCTGCACTTCATCAAGTCGCGGCAGTTGATCCGCGCCGTAGTACCTGATGGCGCTCAGCCCCCACATCGCGACCAGCAAACCGGCGCCACCTGAAAACAACGCAAGCCAGAGACTTTCCAAAAACAAGTGGCGAGCGATCCGCCACGTTCCGGCCCCGAGCGCGGCACGCAACGCAAGTTCTTTTTCTCTGGCAGTCGCCCGCACGAGTAGCAAATTCGTTACGTTCGTGCAGGCAATCAATAGAATGAACCACACCGCCCCCAACAAAACCCAGAGCGCGCGACGCACGTCGCGGCCTACGATCTGCTCATCCGCGCTCACCAGGAAAACCGTTGAGTTCCGATTGTATTGCGGATATTGCTGCTCCAAGGTTTCGGCGATGTTAGTCATTTCGGCTTGCGCCTGCGTGAAGCTCACGCCGGGCTTTAGCCGGCCCACCGCCTTGAGAACCTGCGCCCCGCGCTCGGACAGATTTGAAGCCTCGCCCGCGACGGTAGTGAGGAATACCAACTCTTTACCGGCCAGAGGAAACTCGAAGCCGGGCGGCAGAACGCCGATGATCGCGAACGGTTTGCCGTTCAAAGTTATCTGCTGCCCAAGCGCCGCCTCGTCGCCTGAAAATCGATTCTGCCAGAATTCATGGCTGATAATGACCACGGGCTGCGCGCCGCGCCGCTCTTCTGCGGGCTGAAAATCGCGGCCGCGGGCCAACTGGACGCGGATCAGTGAAAGGAAGTTGGCAGTGACACGCATGCCTTGAAGGCGCTCGGCTCGGTCTTCATGAAGGAGAATAAAACCGTTGGGCTTATAACCGGCGATCGCTTCAAAACTCTGATTCCTGGCTTGCCAGTCCTGCAACTCGAGATAGGAGGTGTAACCTTCAGTACGTTTGTCTTTTGGCGTTCTCCATATCGCGGCTACGCGGTCAGATTCAGCGATAGCCGGAGGACTCAAAATCAGCGTATTGATCACACTGAAAATAGCCGTGTTTGCGCCGATCCCCAGCCCCAGGGTGATCACAGCCAAAGAAGCAAAGCCCGGACGCCTCAGCAGCGTTCGCAACCCGTAACGCGCGTCTTGCAGCAATGTGTACATTAGACCTCCAGAAATTGCCGATTTGCGATTGCCGATTGCCGATTGGTGCGATTGGCGATTGATACTCAGCGCAAAGACGCAAAGGACCGCAAAGCTCGCAAAGTTCTTCTCAATCGGAAATTGGCAATCGGCAATCGGCAATTACATCATTCGTATCTCAACGCCACCATCGGGTCCACTTTCGTCGCGCGGCGTGCCGGCACGAAACAGGCTCCCAGAGCCACCCCTGCGATAATCAGCGCAATCGCCGCGAACGTAACCGGGTCCCTCGTCCCGATGCCGAACAGCAGACCGGCCATCACGCGAGTCACCAGTAACGCAGTGGCCAGTCCGAAGCCGATTCCCAGAGCCGCTACGGTCATGCCTTGCATGACCATCAGCCGAAGCACATTTGCCGGACGCGCGCCTAAAGCCATGCGAATGCCGATTTCATGCGTTCGCTGCGCAACCGAATAACTCATCACGCCATACAATCCGATCGTGGTGAGCGCCAGAGCCAGCCCGGCGAAGATCGCAAGCAACACCGCAAACAATCGCGGCTGCGCGACTGCCGCCGAAAGGTAATCGTCGAGCGTGTGAATGTTGTAAATTGGCAGGTCCTTGTCCAGGTCGCGCACTTCATCGCGGACTGCGCCAACAATCCCGTGCGGATCACCCACGGTCTTAACCGTGAGTATCATCGAATCGAGCGGCACCTGGGACTCGGGCACATAGTATTCCGGCAGGAAATCTCTCTTCGGACCTCTGTATTTGGTATTACTGACAATGCCGACGATCTCACGCCACGCGGGGCTCTTACCCGTTTCGACTGAGATGCCCGGTTTGATCCGCTTGCCGATCGGGTCTTCGCCGGGAAAATAGCGGTCGGCGAAAGCCTCGTTGATCACGATCACGTCGGGTCCTTTGTTGTCATCGTGCTCATTGAAGTCGCGCCCTTTGACGATCCGCATTCCAAGCGTGCGAAAGAAGTCGAGGCTTACCGATCGATACGACGACGATGGCCGATCGCCGCGTGGAAGCGGGCGGCCCTCCGTCTCAAATGAAAGCGTCATTCCCTGGTTGGTAAGCGGAAGCGGAAACGAAGCGCTGGCGGCAACGACACCGGGCAGCGAAGAGAGCCGCGTCTGGAGCTGCCGGTAGAACTCTCGCTGTTGCGCGGTAGTGTATCTTACTTCAGGCAAACCCACCTCGAGGCAGATCACGTTATGCGTATCGATACCGGAGTCGACCTTTTGCAAACGCCATAGGCTTTGAATCAACAGACCGGCGCCCGTCAGCAGCACTACCGCGATGGCGACTTCCGCGGTTACGAGCGCGCCACGGAGGCGATTTCGGCGCGCGCCTTCGCTTCCGGCTCGACCGCCTTCCTTCAACGCTTCGTTCAAATCAGTTTTGGATGCGTAGACCGCGGGAGCTATGCCGAACAGCACTCCGGTAATCAAAGATACGAGCAACGTGAAGCCGAGCACTCGCATATCCAGACCAATTTGCGCCGCGCGCGGCAACTCGTCGCCGCTGACCGCAACCAGCGCGTCCGTTCCCCAGAGCGCGATAAGCAAGCCTATCGCGCCACCTGCCAGCGCCAGCACGAGGCTCTCGGTCAGCAACTGCCGAACAACGCGCACGCGGCTCGCGCCGAGCGCCGCGCGAATTGCCATCTCCTTGTGCCGGGTTGTGGCGCGGGCCAGCAAGAGGCTCGCAACGTTGGTGCACGCGATCAACAGCACGCAGCCGACGGCGCCCATAAGGATCAGCAGCGCCGGCCGCACATCGCCAACCAGGTCTTCGCTTGTCGGATTGACGCTTGCGCCCATGCCGGTATTGGTGTCCGGATATTTCTCACTGAGGCGCGCGGCCACGCCTTCCACATCGGCGCGAGCTGTTTGTGAATGGACGCCCGGCTTGAGCCGGGCAATGACGTGAAGAAAGTGCGCGCCGCGCTGCTCGGCAATGCTCTCCTCGCCGGCCGCCGTCAGAGCGTAGGCGAACGTCGTCCACAACTCGACCGGCGCGCTCTGAACCGGGAACTGAAAGCCTTCGGGCATGACTCCAATCACTGTGTAGCTCTTGCTGTTCAGCGTTACGCTGCTCCCGATGACGCTCGCTTCACCGTTGTAACGCTGCTTCCATAATTTGTGGCTCAAAACTGCCGTCAATGGTGCGCCGTTCCTGTCGTCATCGGCTGAGAACGTACGGCCAACCGCCGCCTGTGCCTTGAGCAAAGGAAACAGATCAGACGAAACCACCATGCCACCGAGGCGAGACGGATTGTCCCCGCCGGTCAGAGTGAAGTCCTGCTCGCTATACGCGGCCACCTGCTCGAAGGAATTGCTCTGATCGCGCCAGTCGACGAAGTCCGGATAAGAGGCAACCATCTTGTTGATGCCGCGGTCGGCCCGGGTCGTCCAAAGGTTCACGAGACGATCGGGTTCGGCAAACGGCAGCGGGCGAAGCAGCACGGTGTTTACCACGCTGAAGACAGCGGTGTTTGCGCCGATCCCAAGAGCCAACGCGATTATGGCGACCGCGGTGAAGCCGGGTCGTTTCGATAGCATTCGAATTCCGTAGCGCATGTCTCTAAGAAGAATCTCCATCTGTTACTCCTCATTTCCACTTTCCAATTTCCAATTTTCGAATGGGACTCAGCAGCTTCCGGATTCAGACCAAAGACAATACTCAGCGCAAAGACGCAAAGGACCGCAAAGCTCGCTAAGACTTCAATCGGCAATCGGCAATCGGCAATCGGCAATCACATCATTCATATCTCAGCGCTTCCATCGGATCGGTCTGTGAAGCGCGGCGCGCCGGCACGAAACAGGCCACCAGAGCCACTCCTGCCAGAAACAACGCAACGACGGTGAAGGTCACGGCGTCGGTCGCGCTGATACCGAACAACAAGCTGGACAGGTAGCGCGTCAGCACCCACGAAGCCATCAGGCCGAGCGCTATGCCGGTCGCCGTCAGTTGCAAGCCTTGCTTCATCACCATCCGCAGGACGTTGCCGGCCCGCGCGCCCAAAGCCATGCGAATCCCGATTTCATGAGTCCGCTGTGAGACCGTGTAAGCCATCACACCGTAGATTCCCGACGCGGACAGCAGCAGCGCGATGCCGCCGAACACGCCGAGCAGGATCAGATTGAAGCGCGGCTGCGTTATCGCATCGCTGACGACGCTTTCCATCGTGCGAATGTCGGAGACCGGTTGCGCCTTGTCGACATCGTGGACCGCCCGGCGCACGCCTGCCGTTAGCGCCATCGGCTCGACCGAAGTTCGGATCATGAACGACATCGTGCTGAACGCATCCTGCAACGCCGCGGTATAAACCTCGGGCAAGGCCGCTTCCTGCAACTCGAGACTGCGAACATTGCCGACCACCCCGACGATTTGAAACCAGATGGGCTCACCATTGCTGACGCCGCCGAAATTGATTCGCTTGCCGACCGGGTCCTCGCCCGCGAAGTCGCTGTCGGCTGCTGCCTGATTGATCAGCGCAACCCACGGCGCAGAAAGATTATCCCTGTCCTCGAAGCTACGGCCCTGCATGATGGGGATGCTCATCGCGCGAAAGTAATCGGGATTGACGTTGCGGTAATTGGCCGTTGGCCATTGGTCGATAGGCAGCGGCGTACGCCCCTCGACGCGGAAGGCGAATGTCGGCCCCTTGTCGAGCGGCAGGGTGTTGATGGCGCCGACCGTTTCGACGCCGGGGATCGCGCGCACGCGTTCTTCAACCTGCTTATAAAAGGCGATGTACTGCGGGTCTTCACGATAGTTGGTCCCGGAAGGATTCACTTTCATGGTCAGCACCTGCCGCGGGTTGAAACCGGCGTTGACCGATTGCAGCTCGATGAAGCTGCGAAACAGCAAACCCGCACCAACCAGCAGCACCAGCGAGAGCGCTACTTCGGCGACGACAAACAGGCTTCGCAAGCGGTTGCGAACGCCGCCGATCGCGCCTCGCGAGTTCTCCTTCAACGATTCGTGAACGTCGCTCCTCGAGACTTGCCACGCGGGAGCGAAGCCGAAGACGATGCCGGTAATCACGGATACAAGTATCGTGAAACCGAAGACCGGTAAGTCCAGGTTGATGTCCGTCAGGCGCGGGAAATCTTTTGGAAGCAATCGCGTCAAAAGCTCGACGCCCCACAACGCCAGCAACAACCCGAAGCCGCCGCCGATCAGCGCGAGCAGCAGGCTTTCAGTCAGCAGTTGACGAACGATGCGAAGCCGGCTTGCGCCGAGCGCCGTTCGAATAGCGATCTCTTTATGCCGCGACGTCGCGCGCACCAGCATGAGATTTGCGACATTGGCGCAGGCGATCAGCAACACAAACCCGACAGCTCCCAACAACAACCACAAGACCCTTCGCGTATCACCGACCAGAAAAGTGTGCAGCGTAACCACTCGGTCGAAACGGTGGTTGTTCGTTTCGGGATGCTGCTCGCGCAAACGCGCGGTGATGGTTTCCACGTCGGCCTTCGCCTGCTCGAAGGGAACGCCGGGCTTGAGCAACGCCACCGCGCTCAGGAAACCGAAGCCGCGGGCGCGCTCGACGTCCATCGTTTCACTGAGCATCGGCACCAGTTTGAAGGGCGGCACCCAGGCATCGGTCTTATCGGGATACTGAAATCCGGCCGGCGCAACTCCGGCGACGGTGTAGCTCTTGCCGTCGAGCGTGATGGCCTTGCCTACGATGTCCGCCTCGCCGCCGAAGCTTCGCTGCCATAGGCCGTGACTGATCACCACGATCACAGGGTGCCCGGCCTGTTCGTCTTCGGGATTGAACAGGCGCCCGCGTTCCGGTTGCAGCCCGAACACATCGAAGAAATTGGCGGAGGTCATCGCAAGGTTTATGCGTTCGGATTCGTCCGCTACGGCGAGGTTCGAAGTGCGTGTCAAGATGGCGGCAAGGTGTTCGAAGACGTTGTTTTGATTTCGCCAGTCGACGAAGTTCGCCGGCGTGACCTGGATTCGTTTTCTCTGCGCAGTGATCTCCTCGATGGCGACGATGCGTTCGGCATTTGGGTATGGCAAGGGCCTGAGCAGCACCGCATTCACTACGCTGAAGATTGCGGTGTTCGCGCCAATCCCAAGCACCAATGTAATCACAGCCACCGCGGTAAAACCGGGGTGCTTCATCAACATTCGCGCGCCGTAGCGCAAGTCTTGCCATAGTGTGTTCATTGAACCTCCAGAGATTGCCGATTGCCGATTTGCGATTTCCAATTTCTAATACTCAACGCAAAGACGCAAAGGACCGCAAAGCACGCAAAGACTTAATTGGGCAATCGGCATTCGGCAATCGGCAATCGACAATCGGAAATCAAATCATTCGTATCTCAGCGCCACCATCGGATCTACTTTTGTCGCCCGGCGTGCCGGCACGAAACAGGCTCCCAGAGCCACTCCTAGTAGCGCCGCCGCGATCGCGATGAAGACCGCAGGGTCGGTTGTGCTGACGCTGAACAACAACGTGGTCAGCAGGCGCGTCAACGCAAATGAAGCAGCCAGACCGATGCCGACGCCAATGACGGCGAGAGTCATGCCCTGACGAATGACCATGCGCATGACCGCGCGGCTGTCAGCGCCCATCGCCATCCGGATGCCAATCTCGCGCGTCCGTTGCGTGACTGCATATGAAATGACGCCGTAGAGGCCGACCGCTGCCAGCAATGCGGCCAGTGCTGCAAACCCGGCCATCAACAGCGTCGTGAACCGTTGCGGCGTGACCATCGCTGAAACGGTGGCTTCAAGAGCTTTGAACGAATGAATCGGCTGCTCTTTGTCTATCGCTGCAAGCTCGGCGCGAATGGGCGCGGCCAGCGTCATCGGATCACCCGCGCGCGCGCGAACCACCACCGACATTGACCCCCAGTTCTCCTGCAAGTACGAGAAGTACATGTGCGGGAACGGCTCGCGGCTTAGCGTGAAATACTTCGCCGCTCCAACCACACCGACTATCTCGCGAGACGAATTCCCCTCTCCGCGGCTGTATTCGCCGTTGATGTGTTTACCGATTGGATCTTCGCCGGGGAAGTAGCGCTCGGCGAACGATTCGTCGACAATAACGACCTGCGGCGCACCCTTCACGTCGCGGTCGGTAAGGAACCGGCCGGCGCGCAAGGGAATTCCCATCGCGCGAAAGTAGTCGGCGCTCACTTGATTGATTGATGCGTATGGCTTCTGCTCGGGAGGAAGCGGCGGATGTTCATCAATACTAAACGGGAAAGACGCATTCAGGCTGTTGATGATCGCGGCATCACCCACGCCGGGAATCGCGTGGATACGTTCGAGCAGTTCCCGATAAAACGCAGTCACTGCGGGGAAGGCATCGTACCTCGTGCCTGAAGGATCGATCTTCGCGGTCAGAACGCCCTCCGGTTCATACCCCAGCTTGACCTGAGACAGCCGCCAGAAGCTCTTGATCATCAGCCCACCGCCGACAAGCATCACCATCGCCAACGCTACCTCAGCCACAACCAGCACCGAACGCAGACGGTTGCGCGACCCGATAGTTCGGCCGCCTTCCTTCAAGGCTTCATTGAGATCGATTTTTGAAAGCTGGAGCGCCGGCGCGAAGCCGAAGAGAATGCTGGTCAATAACGAAAGCGCCAGCGTGAAGCCGAGCGCTGCCGTGTCGATGTGCAACAACGCAACCCGCGAGTTCGCCTGGATCAGATACTCAGGCAAACCGCTCGCAATGAACCTGGTAGTCCAGCTCGCCACCAGCAATCCAGCGGCGCTTCCAACCAACGACAGCACCAGGCTTTCAGCCAGCAACTGACGCACGACCCGCCCGCGGCCCGCGCCGAGCGCCGACCGAATCGCCAGTTCGCGACGCCTGATGCTGCCGCGCGCCAGCAACAGATTGGCGATGTTGACGCAGGCGATCAGCAGCACGAATCCGACTGCGCCGAGCAGCAGCATCAGCATCGGACGCACTTCCTCGGTCAGCATCGCCTGAGGAAGACCGAGTCGCGAGCGCACTTCCGGGTTGGGTTTGTTTCGAAACTCGCGCGAAATCGCGTCGACTTCTGCGCCGGCCTGCTCAATCGTCACGCCGGATCTGCGACGCGCAAGCACCTCGAGGTAGCCGGCGGGATCACGCTCATCAACAGCCGTGAATCCGAGCGGCGACCATACATCAGTTTTGGCGAACAATCGGAAATCAGCGGGCATCACGCCGACGACGGTGTAGGATTCGCCATTCAGCGTAAGCGACTGTCCGATCAACCGAGGGTCCGCGCTGAATCGCCGCTGCCAGAGTTGATGGCTCAACACGACGACGTGATTTGCGCCGGGACGGTCTTCTTCACTGAAGAACGTGCGGCCCTCGGCGGCGGCAACGCCGAGCATCGGGAAAAGATTCGCCGACACTTGATACCCTTGCAGCCGCTCCGGATCGCCTGCGCCGGTGAGATTCACAGGCCAACCCTTGTTGCTGATCGCGGCGACATCGGTGAACGCGCTGTTGCGGCTCTTCAAGTCCAGGTACGCTTCCGGCGAAAAGGGCCATCTCGATTCGCTCCCCTGTGTGTTGTAAATCGAAACCAGCTCATCGGCCTTCGGATAAGGCAGCGGCCGCAATAAGACGGCATTGACTACAGTGAAGATAGCCGTGTTGGCGCCAATGCCTAACGCGAGGGTTAGCACCGCGACTATCGTGAAGCCGGGATTCTTCCACAGGATTCGTACTCCGTACCGCAGGTCTTGAAGCATCTTGCCCCCCTTCCGATTTCCGATTTCCGATTTCCGATTGCCGATTGACCGTTTGCGATTTCTGAATACTCAACGCAAAGACGCAAAGGACCGCAAAGCACGCAGAGTCTCATTCGGAAATCGGCAATCGCCAATCGGAAATCACTTCATTCATATCTCAGCGCCACCATCGGATCTACTTTTGTCGCCCGGCGCGCGGGCACGAAACAGGCTCCCAGAGCCACTCCTGCGAGCAGCAGTGGAACGGCCACGAGTATCAACGGATCGGTCGACGTAACTCCAAACAGCAATCCGGACATCAGGCGGGTTAAAGCAATTGACGCAACTACGCCGATCACCGAGCCGATGCCTACGAGGACGATTCCCTGCCCCAGCACCAGCCTAAGCACGTGAGCCTGGCTTGCCCCGAGCGCCATGCGAATCCCTACTTCGCGCGTGCGCTGCGCGACCGAATACGAGGTCACACCGTAAATGCCGATTATCGCGAGCGTCACCGCAAGCGCCCCAAATCCGCCAAGCACAGTAGCCGCGATCCGCGCCGGAAACAGCGACAGCCGCATATGCTCGCTCAATGTCTTGATGTCAAAGATTGGCAGGCCGGGATCGAGCTTTTGCACTTCGTTGCGAACTGAGCCAATCATCGAGTTCGAATCGAAAGTGGTTCGCGCGATCAGGATCGTTTGCGAACTATAGTTCTGAAGCAGAGATGAGTAGACGAACGGGCGAGGCTCCTCAGCAATGTTGAAGTACTTACCGTCTTTCGCTACGCCGATGATCTGCACGAACGGCCCCTGGACGCTCTTGAAGCTGATGCGCTTGCCGATCGCGCCCTGAGCCGGGTCGGTTCCGGGAAAAAAGCTCCGGGCGAATGCTTCGTTGACGATCGCGACCTGCGGCGTATCCTTCTTGTCCTGTTCGCTAAAGTCGCGACCTTGCAACAGCGGGATGCCCATCGTCTCGAAGTACCTCACGCCGACTGTAGCGACCATCGCAGTCGGTACGTCGGCTCCACGAACCGGCTCCTGACCTTCGATATAAATGCCGTTGCCGGAGTAGTTGAGGCTCAGCGGAAGGAAGTCCGCGATTGAAGCCGAGCGAACTCCCGGCAAAGCGCTGACGCTCTCGACCATCCGCCGTTGGAATTCGCGGGCTCTTGTCTCGTCGTAACCCTGAAGCCCGAGATCAACTGACATCGCCAGTCCGTTCTCGGTCTGAAAACCCGGGTTCACAGTTTGGGTAAGCAGGGCACGAACTACGACGGCCGCCGCGACCAGCAGGACCAGCGACAGTGCGATTTGCACTACAATCAACCCGCTCCGCAACCGAGAGCGGCGGTAACCGGCCTGCGCTGTTGTGTCTTTGAGCGAGGTAACGAGGTCCGGCTTGCTGGCTTGCAACGAAGGCATCAGCCCAAAGACGATCCCGGTCGCAAGCGATACCAATAGCGAGAAAAGCATCACTCGCCAATCCAGCTCGAGCGCGATCGTGAGCGGAAAATCGACCGGCGGTTTGAAGGCCACCACAACCGCTACAATCCACACCGCGAGCACAACACCGGCCGCGCCTCCTACAACCGAAATCAATACGCTCTCGGTCAGCAACTGTCGGATAAGCCTCATTCGATTCGCGCCAAGCGCGAGACGGATCGCGATTTCCTTGCGGCGTTCAGTGACCCGAGCGAGTAACAGGCCCGCGAGGTTTGTGCACGCGATCATCAGCACTAATGCCACCGCGGCCATCAACACCCATGCGAAGCTCACCACCGCTCCCCTGAGAGACGGAATGATCAAACCCGGCGGCATCAGGCTGATGGTTCGGCCTTCGTTTGTTTCGGGATACTCCTTTCCGAGTTGTTCGGCCAGCAGGTTGAGCGACGCCTCGGCCTGTTTGACGCTGACGCCGCGTTTCAGCCTGCCGATGGCGAAGATGTTTCCGGAACCACGACTCTCGATCCATTGGCTTCCGGGCTCAATCCAATCGGCCATCATCATCGGCACCCAGACCTCCGGCGTATAGATGATTTCGGTTCCGGTGAAGCCTTCAGGCGCAATGCCGACCACATTGAAGGTGTGACCGTTGAGGGTAATCTCCTTTCCGACAATCTGCGGATCAGCGCCGAATCGCCTCTGCCAGCACCCGTAACTCAACACAGCGACGGGGCTCGCGTTTCGCGCGCGGTCTTCTTCGGGTGAAAACATGCGGCCGCGAACAGCCGGGACGCCGAGCACGTCGAAATAATTGCCCGAGACTTCGTAGCCCCACACCCGCTCGTTATTGCGCTCGCGGCTCAAGCTCATCGGCGCGAATCGGTAGACCAGCAACCCCGAAAGGACCTCGTTGCGATCGCGAAAGTCGAGGTAGTTCGGATATGAGAAAGCGTCGAGGGAATCGTTTTTCCCAACCACCTGCACCGACAAGACCTTCGAGGGATCGGTAATGGGAAGCGGCCGCAGCAACACCGCGTTTATCAAGCTGAATATCGCCGCATTCGCCCCGACGCCAAGAGCGAGCGACAGCACGGCAACTATCGTAAACGCCGGGCCCTTCAGCAGCCGCCGGAATCCGAAGCGAAGGTCTTGAATTAGAGTTTCCATAGTATATCTCCGGTTTCCTCCTTTGCGTTCTTTGCGGTCCTTTGCGTCTTTGCGTTGAGAATTAGTCCTTTCAGTGAGACTAAATACTCAACGCAAAGACGCAAAGGACCGCAAAGAACGCAAATCGGCAATCGCAAATCGGCAATCTCATCATTCGTATCTAAGCGCGATCATCGGATCTACCTTTGTGGCTCGGCGAGCTGGCACGAAACAGGCTCCCAGAGCCACTCCTGCCAAAAGCAGCGTCACCGCCGCGAACGTCGCAGGATCTGTAGCAGTGACACCAAACAGCAATCCCGCCATCACTCGTGTTAATGCAAACGCTCCCGCCAGACCGAGCCCAAGGCCGGCCAGGGTAAGAAGCATGCCTTGTCCGACCGTCGTCTTGAAGATATCGCTCGGCGATGCCCCAAGCGCCATTCGAATCCCGATCTCGTGCGTGCGTTGGGCAACGGAATAGGAGATCACGCCGTAGAGCCCAACCGCCGCCAGGACCATCGCCGCCGCCGCAAATACTCCCATCAGCATTACCGACAATCGCCTTTGAGAGAGCGAATCCGAAAGCAGTTGGTCCATTGTCATTATTTTGTAAACAGGCTGGTCCTTATCCACTGCTTTGACGGCGCCGCGCACTGCCGCAACCATGCTCAACGGATCACTGTTCGTCCGCACCGCCACAAACATCGTTGAATTGGAAACCTGGGCGTGTGGGTAGTAGAGGTTCTCGTGAAAGTCAATATCCAAGCCCTTGTGCCTGATGCTTCCAACTACGCCAACGACCTCGCGCCAGATTGGCTTGCCTGGCTGAAATTCCAAACGCTTTCCGAGCGGATCTTCGCCCGGGAAGTAACGCAGGGCCAGCGCCTCGTCGATGATCGCGACCGGCAGGCCCTCCCTCGTGTCCCGGTCGGTGAAGTAACGCCCCTCGAGCAAGGGTATCTTCATAGCTTGAAAGTAGCCGGGCGTGATGGATCTCAGATCGGCGTGAGGCCCGTCTTCTCCCGGAGGCGCCGGACGGTTCTCGATGTTGAAGCTGCCCGAGTGGACCGATCCGCTTAACGGCAGATCGGATACCGCGGCGGCGGACTCGACTCCGGGCAAAACACCGATCTGCTCAAGCGTCTGTTCGTAGAAGGCGCGCACTTGATTCGGCTCGCGATACCTGAACGCAGGCAGCGACACCTTCATCGTGAGGAGCCCTCGAGCCTGAAAACCCGGGCTGACATTTTGTAGCCGCGAGAAGCTCTTGAGCAAAAGCGCCGCGCCGATCAGGAGCACCAGCGATAACGCTACATCGGTTACGACGAGCAAGCCGTGCGTCCGTTGCCTGGTTCCTGTTGAACCTCGGCCACCCTCTTTGAGCACTGCCTGCAGATCGGCCTTCGAAGTCTGTATCGCGGGGAGCAGCCCGAAGAGGACCGCCGTGAGTATTGAAACTAACAATGTGAACGCCAGCACTCGGCCGTCAATCGCTATTTCCTGTGCGCGAGGAATATTGTTTCCACTCAATTTGACCAGTAAATCAAGGCCCCACACTGCCATCAGCAATCCGAGACCCCCGCCGGCCAGCGCAAGCAAAAGACTCTCGGTCAAAAGCTGACGAATAATCTGCATCCGTTGCGCGCCAAGGGCCGCGCGAATCGCAATCTCCTTTTGCCGCGAGGCCGCGCGCGCGATTAACAGGTTAGCCACGTTCGCACAGGCTATGAGCAACACGAATCCCACCGCGCCCAACAGTATGAGCAGCGCCGGCCGAATGCCGCCCACCACTTCGTCTTGCAACAAGCTGACCCGCACTCCCCATCCCTCATCTCGCGGATAGAAGTCGGGATTCTTCTCCTTGATGTCGTCCGCGATAATATTCATCTCAGCCTGGGCTTGCTGGAGAGTGACGTCAGACTTGAGCCTCGCGATCACGCCAAGGTACTCGCTCCCGCGTTGATCGTGCGCGAAACTTTCCGGAGACAATGCAAGCGGCGTCCACAGATCATCGCTCTGCCACTGAAAGCTTCGAGGCATCACGCCGGCGACGCTGAAGCTTTGACCGTTGAGCCTGATGTCCTTGCCTACCAGATCACGATCAGCGCCGAACGCGCGGCGCCACAGACCGTAGCTCAGAACAACTACACGGTTTCGCCCCGGCTGTTCCTCTTCGGGAAGAAACGCGCGGCCCAGTGCAGGCTCGACTCCAAGCGTAGTGAAAAAGTTTGCAGAGACGCGGCCCCCTTGAAGCCGCTCGGGCTCACCCTGCTCGTTAAAGTTCAATGCGGTGTTGCCCAGGTAGATCGCGCTCACGCTCTCGAAGGAATGAGTCTGGTCGCGATAGTCGGCAAAACCGGGCGGCGAGACGGCGCTCTGACTGTTCGCCCCGGACTCCCAGTTGTTGATCTTCACAAGGCGGCCGGAGTCCGGATAGGCAAGAGGCCTGATCAACAGCGAATTCACCACACTGAACATTGCGGTGTTTGCGCCGATGCCGAGAGCCAGCGCAAACACGGCCACAACGCTGAATCCCGGCGCGTGGGTCAACACGCGCGTGCCGAAACGCAGGTCTTGCCATAGTGTTTCCATCGGTTCCTCCGGGTTCAGGGTTCAGGGTTCAGGGTTCAGGGTTCAGGGTTCCGCGTTCAGGGTTCACGGTTCACGGTTCAGGGTTCAGGGTTCAGGGTTAAGGGTTAAGACTTAGCGTTCGAACCCTGAACCACGAACCCTGAACACGAAACCTATTCATGAACCAAGAACCCTGAACCCGGAACTCCTATTCGCAACGAAGCGCCGTCATCGGATCGACCTTCATCGCGCGACGCGCCGGTATGTAGCTCGCAAACAATGCAACGCCGGTCAGCAACACCGAAACGGCCAGAAACGTAAACGGATCAGTCGGACTCACCCCAAACAGCAATCCCGATATCAGCCGCGTCAGCGCGTACGCTCCAACCAGTCCGGCGCCAACGCCCGCCAGCGCAAGAGTCATTCCCTGACCGACCACCAGCCGGAATATGTCCCTGCGCGTGGCGCCAAGTGCGATTCGGATGCCAATCTCCTGCGTACGTTGCGCCACAGAATAGTTGATCACCCCGAAGACGCCGATTACTGCCAGTCCGAGCGCCAGCGCGCCAAAGATGCTGAGCAGCATCATGTTGAAACGCTGTCCGCCAACCGAGTCGGAGAAGATCTGGTCCATCGTCTTCAAAGTGACCGGCTGGTCCTTATCAACGGCGATGACTTGCTCGCGCACGGCGGCGGCCAGCATCAAGGGATCACCCTGTGTGCGCACCATCACCGCCAGGGAACCTGATGGCTCTTGAAGATCGGAGAGGAACATTTCCGGGTTTGGTTTCGTGTTCAGACCGCTGTGATGCATATCTGCCACCACGCCGACAATCGTCAGCCACGGACTCGCGATGATGCGGATTCGCTTGCCGAGCGGGTCTTCATCGGGGAAGAACATACGCGCCATCGTCTCGTTGATGATGATCGCCGGGACCGGCTGCGACTCGTTGTAGTGCTCCGGATAAGGCTGCTGCTCGTAGTAGCGCAGCAACGGCAGCGCGGTGCGAGCGTCCGCTTCTGTAAAATATCTTCCTTTCCGAAGCGGTACCCTCATTGCCTTGAAGTAGTCGGAACTTACGCTGCGCATTGCGGCATTGGGTTCCTGGCCGGGCGGAGGCGCGGGACGACCTTCGATCGAGAACATGCCCCAGTTATCGCCCGGACTCAGCGGTGTCTGGGTTGTCGCTCCGACGACTTCGACGCCGGGCAGGGTCTTGATGCGCCCGATGAGGTCGCCATAGAAGCGAATCTGTTGCTGTGGTTTTGGGTATCGCGGGCCCGGCAGAGCCAGGTCCAATCTCAAAACGCTGTGTGGATCAAAGCCCGGATCGACGCTCGACAGTCGAACGAAGCTCTTTACCATCAACCCGCCGCCGGCCAGCAAAACCAGCGCGAGTGCTACCTCAGCCACTACAAGCATGCTGCCGATTCGCCGGCGGCCCGCGCCTGCCGACGTTCTTCCTTCATTCATCGACTGAATCAGGCTTTGACCCGAGCTTCGCAGAGCCGGCGCGAGCCCTGTGATGATCCCGGTGATCAGCGTTAGCCCGACAGTCACCAGCAGGACCTGGGCGTCAATGTGCACCTGGTCAATGCGAGGAATGTTCACAGCCTTGATCTTCGGAAGCAGGTCGACAATCCAAAGCGCCAGCAGTAAGCCAACGCCTCCTCCCAACGCCGCGAGCAAACAACTCTCGGTCAACAACTGCCGGATCAACCTCAGCCGCTGAGCTCCCAACGCAGTTCTGATCGCGATCTCCTTCTGTCGCGACGCCGCTCGCGAGAGCAAGAGGTTCGCTACGTTGGCACACGCGATCAGCAATACGAATCCAACGGCGCCGAACAAAACGAACAACGCAAGCCGCACGTCTCCGATCACATCTGCTTGCAGCGAAAACACCTTCACTTCATGCCCTACATTATTGTTAGGGAACTGTTGTTCAAGTTGCTCGGCGATCTGAGCCATCTCCGACTGAGCCTGTTCAAGCGTAACGCCGGGTTTGAGTCGAGCTATCACATTATTGTCGTGCTTGCCCACTCTCTGTGCTTCGTCAGGCAAGTCGATAGGAAGCCATACGTCGGGATCCGCTTTCAGCCAGCTTCCAACACACCGTCGTTGCATGACGCCGATAACTGTGTACTTCTGATCACTCAAGGTCACCGTCTTGCCGACGATGTCCGGGTCTGAGCCGAAGCGCCGCGTCCAAAGACTTGCGTTCATTACCACGATAGGATGGCCCCGCCCCTGATCTTCCTCCGGGGAGAAGGTGCGGCCGAGAATGGGCGCAACGTCCAGGACCGGGAAGAATTCCGACGATACTCTCAACGCGGTAATCAACATCGGGTCGCCCGCGCCCGTCAGGTTGAATCCTTCACTGGAGAGTATCGCCATCTTCTCGAAGCTGCGAGCTTGTGCTCTCCAGCCGACGAATTCGTGTCCGGAGATTGGAAGGTTCGCATCGTTGGATGAAGCTCTCCTTTCCCATATTGAAACGAGTCTGTCCGGTTCTTTGAAGGGCAAGGGTCTCAGCAGCACCGCATTGATCAAACTGAAGATGGAGCTGTTGGCGCCGATGCCCAAAGCCAGCGTGAGAACAGCTACAAAGGTGAAGCCGGGGCTCTTCGCCAGCGTTCGCCAACTGTAACGAAGGTCTTGTATCAGCGTTTCCATAATTACATTTCCGATCTTCTTTGCGAGCTTTGCGGTCCTTTGCGTCTTTGCGTTGAGTATTTAGAAATTCTCAGCGCAAAGACGCAAAGAACCGCAAAGCTCGCAAAAACTCGTCACTCGTATCTAAGCGCGACCATCGGGTCGACCTTGATCGCGCGGCGTGCCGGGATCAAACAGGCTCCCAGAGCCACTCCTGTCAGGACGACCGGTATCGCGATAAACGTCAGCGGGTCAGTGGCGCTCACGCCGTACAGCAAGCTCGTCATCAGCCGAGTCAGCCCAAGAGACGCAACCAGGCCGACAACCAACCCGGTCCCCGCCAGCAGCATTCCCTGCCTGACTATCAAGCCCAACACGTCGCCGGTCTGCGCGCCCAGCGCCATGCGAAGCCCGATCTCGTGTGTGCGCTCGGCGACCGCATACGACATCACGCCGTAGATGCCGACCGCCGCGAGCGTCAGCGCGACGGCTGCAAAGATCCCCAGTAAGAGCATATTGAACCGGCGCTGCGACAACATCTCTGACAGGACCTGGCGCATCGTCTTGACGTCAAAAACGGACTGGTCCCTGTCGATTGCCCAAACTTCATTGCGCAAGGCGCCGGCCAGAGCGGCCGGGTCGCCGTTCGCGCGCGCAACAATCGTCAATGCGTTGTCCGGATTCTGTCCCTCAGGCAGAAATGTTTCCGGACGCACCGGTCTGTCGAACCCGGTCCTGCGCATGTCGCCGACAATCCCGACGATCGTAATCCATGTTTTGTTGTCCGGTCCGGGGCTGCCATACATATACCGCTTACCTATGGGGTCCTCATTCGGGAAGAAGCGTCTTGCGAAAGTCTGGTTGATAATCGCCACCGGCGGAGACGTAGGCAGGTCGTGCTCATCAAACTCCCGCCCTTCAATCAATGGAATACCCATCACTTTGAAGTAGCTGGTGGTGACCGAGTCCAGCGGGACCTCAATGCTTTCCGCGCCGACCGGCACGGGACGGCCCTCGATAGTGAAGTTCGTCGAGTTCGGCGTGTCGGTGAGAAAGACACTCGCGATGGCGCCGGCGGATTGCACGCCCGGCACCGCTTCCAATCGCTCCATGAGCTGCTGATAAAACGCCGTGACCTGTTTGCCTTCGCGATACTTCGATCCGGGCAACTGCACTCGCATCGTCAGGAGATTCTCGGGATTGAACCCAAGCTCGAATTGTTGAAGTCGAACAAAGCTTCGGATCAACAACCCGGCGCCCACGAGCAATATCAGCGAAAGCGCGATCTCGGAGACGACCAGAAGATTGCGAACGCGGATCGCACGCACTCCTCCGCCCGCTCCCCTGCCGCCCTCCTTGAGCGCGTCATTGAGGTCGGGCTTCGAAGCTTGCAATGCCGGGACGAGCCCGAAGAGCAACCCCGTCAGCAGCGATACAGCGAGGGTGAATGCCAGTACCCTGATGTCCATCCGCGTTTGATCCAGATGAGGAACATCAGCCGGGCTGAGCGCAATCAAGGCATCGAGCCCCCAGATCGCAAGCAGCAGGCCCGCTGCTCCGCCTGCGAAGCCAAGCACCATGCTCTCTGTGAGCAACTGTCTTATGACTCGCCGGCGGCCCGCGCCAAGAGCAAGTCTGATCGCTATTTCTTTTTCTCTTATCGCGGCGCGCGCGAGCAGCAGATTCGCGACGTTCGCGCAGGCAATCAACAGGACGAACCCAACCGCGCCAAGCAAAACCAGCAACGCGGCCTTCACGCCCTTGGTCTCCTGATCGCGAAGCAGGACCAGATTGACGCCGTACCCCGACTGAGAGAACTGATCGTCCAGTCTCTTTGCGATTGCGCCCATGTCCTCGCGAGCCCGGGCCATCGTGACTCCGGGTTTGAGCCGGCCGACTGCTTTGTAGGAAATGGCGTTGCGGGCCTGCTTTCTTTGAGGTGTAACAGGAATCGGTATCCACACGTCGGTGTTCTTCTCAGGAAAAGTAAAGCTCGCCGGCATTATTCCCAGCACCGTTCGATTCACGCCGTTCATGCTGATCTGCTGGCCGACGATGCCGGGGTCGCGGCCGAATCGTGATTTCCATAGTCCGTCGCTGATCACGACGACGAGGTCCTTGCCGGGCTCTTCCTCCGCTTCGGTGAAGACTTGCCCAAGCGCGGGCTGGACTCCGAGCACGGTGAATAGGCTGGCGGTGCTCCAAACGCCGAGGATGCGTACCGGCTCGCCCGCTCCAGTGAGATTAAAGCTACGGGTGTTGAAGGCGGCCATGTCCTCGTACACCTGGTTCTGTTCTTTGTAATCCAGATAGTTCGGAAAGGAGTGCCAGTCTTCGGCGACGGCCAGCTTCGGGTTGTCCATCCAGATCATCGAGATTCGCTCGAAGTTCTTGTAAGGCAACGGGCGAAGGAGAATGGCGTTGACGACGCTGAATATCGCGGTGTTTGCGCCGATGCCGATGGCAAGCGCGAGAACCGCAATCGCGGTAAACGACGGCTTCTTCAGCAGCATTCGTATGCTGTATCTCAGATCCTGCAATAAGGTTTCCATTGGGCCCCCCTTTTGAATTGCCGATTGGCGATTTCCGATTGCCGATTGATACTCAGCGTCTTAACTAGGGAAGGAACACTCAGCACAAAGAAGGAATACTCAGCGCAAAGAACGCAAAGGACCGCAAAGCTCGCAAATCGGCAATCGGAAATCGGCAATCGCAAATTCCCTCATTGGTATCGTAGCGCCTCCATTGGGTCGACTTTTGTGGCACGCCGCGCCGGAAGATAGTTCGCGAGTAAGGCTACCAGCGCGAGAGTAATCGGGATCGCTACAAACGTGATCGCGTCAAGCGGGCTGACGCCGTACAGGAAGCTCGCCAGCAATCGAGTCATCCCGGCCGCCACGATCAGCCCGGCAGCGAGGCCGCCGCCTACCAGGATCATGCCTTCCTTCAACACAAGCCGAAGCACGTTGCCCCTGCCTGCGCCGAGCGCCATTCGAATTCCGATCTCTCGCGTTCGACGCGCCACCGAGTAGGACATCACGCCGTACAATCCGACCGCCGCGAGCAGGAGCGCGAGTAAGCCGAAAATCCCCAGGAGCACCGCGCCCATACGCGCCGCGAAGAGTGATGCTGAAAGCACGTCACTCATCGATTCGATGTTGGTCACCGCAAGGTTAGGTTCGAGCGATTGCACCTCTCGCCGGACGCTTTCGGCAAGGCTCGCCGGCTTGCCTTTCGCGCGCACGTGAAGGGCCATCCCCGTCTCATGGTTCTGGGCGAGGGGTTGATAGACAGTCGCTCGAGCGCTTTCGCCCAGCGTGCGGTACTTGCCATCGCGAGCAACCCCGACGATCTGAGACCACGGACCTTGCGCTCCTCGCAAGCTCACGCGCCGGCCAAGCGGATCCTGGTCTGCGAAGTAGCGCCGGACAAACGCTTCGGTAACCACAATCACGAGCGGCGCGCCCTCCTTGTCTTGCGGGCCGAAGTCGCGGCCGCGAACCAGGCTTATCCCCATCGTCTGAAAATACTTTGGGCCAACAACGTTCGCGGTAGCGCTGTTGGTACTCTCTTGAGTCCCCGAGCCTTCACTGCGAAAGTTGTCCTCGCGCGCTTCCTGACCTTCGATAAGAATACTGGTGGTGCGGCCGCTGCCGCTCATCGGAACCACGCGGGCGAGACTTGCGGACTCGACGCCCGGCAGCGCTTCAACACGCTCGATCACCTGACGGTAGAATTCCTGGCCCTGCGCTTTCGTGTATCGCAGCAGGTTGATGTTGAGCTGCGCGTTCAGAATCTTGTCAGCCTCGAAACCCGGATCAATGTCCTGCGCGTTCTTCAAGCTCCTCAGGAACAACCCCGCCCCGATGAGCAACACCAGTGACAACGCTACCTGCGCCACCACCAGAAGATTTCGGAGACTCAAGCGCGCACGGCCTTGCGCAACCAGGGCCACTTCATCTTTGAGGGCAGGCACCAGGTCAGGCCGCGAAGCTTGCAACGCGGGAGCCAGCCCGAAGATGATTCCTGTCGCGAGTGACAACGCGAACGCAAAGGCGAGCACCCGGCCATCGAGGTGGTAATCCAGGGTGAAAGAAAAGATTCCAGATGCCGGAGTCGCGGTCTTTAGAAGATCGATTGTCCATAACGCCAGCAGCAGTCCGACCACTCCGCCTGCCAACGAAAGCAGCACGCTCTCGGTCAACAACTGGCGCACGAGCCGGGAGCGGCTCGCGCCCAGCGCCAGCCTCACAGCGATTTCCTTCTTGCGCGCCGATGCTCTTGCGAGCAGCAGGTTGGCAACGTTCGCGCATGCGATGAGAAGAACGATCGCGACCACGGCCAACAGCAGACCGGCTACGGAAACCAGTTGGCTGTAGGCTTGCGGATCAACCTTGCTGACAGGATATACCGTGGCGACCCTGATGCTATTCTCGTTTGGATAGGCTTGCTCGAGCGCCGCGGCGAGCGCGGTCATCCCCGCCTGCGCCTGCTCGCGTGTAACACCCGGCTTGAGCCGGCCAATTATCCGTAGCCAGCGTGAGCCGCGCCGCCCCAACAAATCGGGGTTCATGTCACCCGAGAACCCACCGCGAGGAGGCCGCACCAGGGCCTGCATCATCATCGGCACATATATGTCGTTGGTCTCCAGAACTTCAGGTCCTTCAAAGCCCGACGGTGTGACCCCGACGATAGTGAACTGATGCCCGTTCAGAGTCAGTTGCTGACCGGCAATTCCCGGATCGCTTCCGAATCGCCGCTGCCATAGGCCGTGGCTGATCACCGCCACCGGGTGCGTGTTCGGAGTGCGGTCTTCCTCGGGCAAAAACGTCCGCCCCAGCTCGGCTCGCACCCCGAGAGCATCGAAGAAGTTGCCCGAAACAATCGAGCCAGAGAGCAAGTCGGTTTGATCATCAGCGCGAGCGCTCATCACAATGCTCGAGTAGGTGAGCAGATCGCTGAAGACTTCGTTCTTATCTCGATAGTCAATGTAGTCGGGATACGAGGAAACGCTGTACGGGCTCTCGCGGCTTCCGTTGTACACGAAGACGAGCCGGTCGGGCTCAGTCACCGGCAACGGGCGGAGCAATGCCGCGTTGACCACGCTGAAGATCGAAGTGTTGGCGCCGATTCCAAGCGCCAGGGAGAGAACAGCTACCGCTGCAAACCCCGGACTCGCGCGCAACACTCGAAACCCGTAACGAAGATCGTGCCATAGTGTTTCCATCGAGCCCCCTTTTGGGAATTTCCGATTGTCGATTGATGCCAGCGGCTTTCGGAGTCTTAACTAATGAGTTAGATACTCAGCGCAAAGACGCAAAGGACCGCAAAGCTCGCAAATCGGCAATCGCAAATCGGCAATCGCAAATCTCCTCATTCGTACCTCAGCGCGATCATCGGATCGACCTTGATCGCGCGGCGTGCCGGCACCAAACAGGCTCCCAGAGCCACTCCCGCGAGCAACAACGATATGCCTACGAATGTGACAGGGTCGGCCGCGCCGGTCGCGAACAGCAGGTTTGACATCAATCGAGTCAAGGCCAGTGCGGCGCCCAGACCGATGCCGACCCCGACCAGAGCAAGGACCATCCCCTGACCGACTACCAGCTTGAGCACGTTCCCTGTGCTCGCGCCCAACGCCATTCGAATACCAAGCTCGTGAGTTCGCTGAGTGACTGCGTAACTCATCACACCGTAGAGGCCAACTGCCGCCAGCACCAGCGCGACCGCGCCGAAGGTCCCCAGAAGCAGCATCGCGAACCTCTGCTGCGCCACCGAGTCCGATACGAGCTGTTCCAGCGTTCGCGTCCTGGCTATCGGCTGGTCCTTGTCGATCGACAGGACCTGCGTCCGGATCGCCGAGGTCAATCCCGCGGGATTGTTTTCCGAGCGCACGACAAGCGTCATACCCGAAAACGGGTTTTGCGAAAAAGGCTCGTAGGTTTGAAGCGTCGTCGGTTGAGCGAGTCCGTACTGTTTGACATCGCCTACGATTCCCACGATCTCGCGAAACGTCTCGGGGCCGTTGGTAACGTTAATCCCCTTGCCGATCGGGTCTTCATCCGGAAAGTACCGCTTCGCCATTTCTTCATTGATGATCGCGACCCGCGGTGAATCCTTGCGGTCCTGATCGGTGAACACGCGCCCGCGAATTAACGGAATGCCCATCGACTTAAAGTAGTCGGGAGTCACGGCGTAGTAGTTAGTGCTCTTGTCTTCGCCCGGAGCAGCGGGAGGACGCCCCTGAATGTTGAATCCGAGGAGATAGTCTCCCTGGATGGGCAGCGTTTGACTCGCTCCAGTGGCAACGACGCCGGGCAGGCTGGCGACTTTTTCTATGAGCTGAGTGTAGAAGGCGGCCAGTTGATCGGGCTGCGCGTACTTCTTTCCGGGCAACGACACCGTCACCGCCATCGCGTTCTTCGTGTTGAACCCGGGATTGACCTGTTGGAGCCGGTAAAAGCTGCGAATCAACAGCCCCGCGCCTACAAGCAGCACAAGCGCAAGTGCGACTTCCGTAACTACAAGGGAGCCTCGAACTCGATGATGACCACCGGTCGTGCCACGCCCGCCTTCCTTCAGCGTTTCATTGAGATTCGGCCTCGACGCCTGCCACGCCGGCGCAAGCCCAAAGATGATCCCTGTGAGCAATGTAACTGAGAGTGTGAAGGCGATCACACGGCCGTCGAGTGCAACATCTTTCACTCGCGGGAGATCTTCGGGCGCGAGCGCCAGCAACAGATCCGTGCCCCAAAGCGCAAGCAATAGGCCTACGGCGCCGCCTGCAAGGGCGAGCAAAACACTTTCGGTCAGAAGCTGCCGAACGACGCGCCAGCGGCTTGCGCCGAGCGCGGTCCGAATCGCGATCTCTTTTTGCCTCGCGGTCGCGCGCGCCAGCAAAAGGTTGGCGACGTTGGCGCAGGCGATCAGTAACACGAGAGCGACCGCTCCAAGCAGAATCAACAACGCGGGTTTGATGTCGCGAACATCGTATTCCTGCATCGGTACGATGTTCACATCCCATCCCGCGTTCGATCCCGAATATTGCTCGGCCAATCGTCCGGCGATCGCGCTCATCTCGGCGCCGGCCTGCGCAAGAGTCACGCCGGGATTGAGGCGGCCGATGACTGAAAGATAATGAGCGCCGTGCTGCTGCGCCTGGGCCGCGGAGAAGCCGATCGGCGTCCACAGCTCCGTATCGCGATCGGGAAACTGGAAACTGGGCGGCATCACGCCAATAACCGTGTAACTTGTCGCACTGAGTAGTATCGATTGACCGACGATGTTCGGGTCCGCGCTGAACCGGCGCTTCCACAGTGCGCTGCTTAAAATGGCCAGGTTTTGTCCAGGCTGATCTTCATCATCGCGAAACGTGCGCCCCCGCGCCGGAGTGGCGCCGAGCATCTCGAACAGACCGGCGGACACCCTCGCGCCGCGAAGACGCTCGGGGTCCGTCGCGTCGCTGGTGAAGTTGTAAGCCGAGCTCTGGATCGCAGCGAGCTTCTCGAATACGGTGTTCTGCTTCTGCCAATCCAGAAAGTTGCCGGGCGAAATCGAGAACTCAGGAAACTGCGGGAGCTTTGTTTCTCGCAAGACCATCAGGCGATCGGGATCGGGATACGGCAGCGACCGCAGCAACACCGTGTTCACTACGCTGAAGATCGCGGCGTTGGCTCCGATGCCGAGAGCGAGCGCAATAATCGCCACTACCGCAAAGCCGGGATTCTTCAAAAGCATCCGGACGCCGTAGCGCATGTCGTGAAAGAACGTTTCCATTGGTCCTCCCCCTCACCCTCTGATTCTCAATTGGCGGATTGCCGGTTTCTTAATACTCAGCGCAAAGACGCAAAGGTCCGCAAAGCTCGCAAAGTCCCGCTATCTCACCTCGCCTGGGCCGCGAGCTTCAGCGCAAGATCCAACTGCTCGTCAACGCCTCGAAGCACGCTCGCTACCTTCGTCTCAACCACATGATCGGGGCGGGTCCCTCGACGCTTGCCTTCATAACCCGGGACCGCGTTCCAGTATTCGTACATCGGGACCCTGATCCGCATTTTCGAATTCGGCAGGGTCACGATCGTTTGCATGCCCGAGTTGTTTCCGTAATAACCGCCACCCGTTTCCTCGCCGATGAAAGTCGCGCGTTTGAGATGATGGGTCACCGCGCAGAAATCTGCCGCGGTAGAAAAAGTTCCGCCGTCAATCAACACAAACACCTTGCCGCGGAAGGGATACTTTCCAGGCGGTTGCTCCGCGACCCCCGGGTGAAGTTTCGCGGTTACCAGAAAGCCGCCCGCCGGATTGACCGTCATACCTTCGCGCAACCGGGCCTCATTTCCACTCCAGTCCGAATGCTCTTTGAAAGAAGGATTGATCGTCTTGACGTCGATGTGATCGAAGTAGCGAAACGGCTTGTCGGTAAGATAAGACACAAGCATCGCGCCGAACATATCCGCGCCGCCGCCGTTTCCGCGCAGGTCGATGATCAGCGCCCGAGTCCCCTTTTCACCCAGAGTCCGGAACGTTTCCTCCATAAACTTTGGATATGTGCTCCCGCCGAATCCGCCAATACGGATCTCTGCAACTTCGGGGTCCTTCAGAAAACGCAGCGCGAGATTGTCGCTCCACCACTGGACCTTCGCGACGCCGGCTTTGAACTCGGCATTCAACAAGTTGGCCGTCGAATTCTTCTTGCGATCGGCATCCACAACGCCGTGCAGTTTCGAAGTAACACTTGCGCCGGCCGCGTCGCGCGCCTTAACCGTGAAGTCTTCCGTCTTCTCGACGAACACCCAATAATTCTGGGCGAAGTTCCGTTGGAGCCTCGCTCGCTTGCCGGTCTCGATATCGCCGTCGGTCGACAGCCTCGGCAGAATGCGGTTGAGAATATCGGCGGACTTTTGACCGTTGATCTCGATGACTTCCATTCCCGGGCGAATGGTCGCGTCATCCGGCGTGTCATTGGAGTGAACTATCAGCCGCCGCCCCTCGATGGCAATGCGAAGCGGAAACATTCGAGCGGCAGCCAACTCCTTCTGCGTGCCCTCATCGGGCTGGAGTCCCGTGTGGCCACAGCGGATTTGAGCGAGCGTTTCCATGAGGATCGGCATGAACTCCGTCCGTGTCAGCGGACCGTTCAGCTTCGCGCGCTCGGCGTCGAACATTCGATCCATCTCCGCTTTCGAAGAGTACCGATAAAGCCCGGAGTGAGCCTCCTCGAGCGCCTTGCGCATGAGATCGAAATCAGCTTGCGTCTGGGCCGGCGTAAGCGCGTCTGCTCCAGTCTCGATCGCCCCCGCAGTGAGTGGACTCGCAGCGCCGAGCAGTGAGCCGCTGAGCGCAATCACGGCCGCAAGCCTCTGAAGATTTCTAATAGCGCGAGGAGTAACAAGTGAGAAGTGTTTCGAGGTGTCGCTCATAGATTCTCCGAACATGTAGGGGCGGCCCTCCGTGGCCGCCCCTCTTGATGGTAAGGCATTTCTCTTCGCCGAGGAGGGGCGGCCACGGCGGGCGCCCCTACATGTCAATCAACACCAGGGCGACCGACTGCTAGCCAATCCGCGTGCCAGAAGCCGCCGCCCCATAAGTCAATGTATTTCGAGCTTTAGTGCGCTAATAAAGAGGAGAAGCGGCTATCAGTGTCCGCCTTCGTGATAGGAGTTTCCCAGAAACGCGAACCGCTGGGAGCGCAGGTTCAGTGTTCAGGGTTCAGGGTTCAGGGTTCAGGGTTCAGGGTTCGTGGTTCAGGGTTCAGGGTTCAGGGTTCGTGGTTCAGGGTTCAGGGTTCAGGGTTCAGGGTTCGTGGTTCAGGGTTCGTGGTTCAGGGTTCAGAGTTCAGAGTTCAAGCTTTAGCTTGCTCTGAAGTCCACCGCAGCCTAAAGGCTGAACCACGAACCCTGAACTCTGAACCCTGAACCACGAACCCTGAACTCTGAACCACGAACCCTGAACTCTGAACCCTGAACTCTGAACCCTGAACCACGAACCCTGAACCACGAACCCTGAACCCTGAACCACGAACCCTGAACCATTATCCCATCCTTCTTATCTTATCCATCAGGTACCAGGACATGTAGCCGGCGTATTTTTTCTGCAAATCTTCCCGTCTCCAATCCTGGCCGGAGATCACCTTGCGGCAGCCGGCGCTTCCGCAGTTACATTCCATCTCATAGGTCTCGTCATCGGTCGTGGCCCAATCGTGAGTCAGCTCCTCACCCGGCTCGATGTCACGCATCGCCACAAAAACTATCTGACCCTGGACGCCGATGTTCGGCTCGCACGAGTGGTTACTGAAAATCATGCTTCCTTCTCTCTCTTGCTCACTAAGCGGACCGATAAAGAACTGCTCGGTGATTTGTATCTCGCTCGCGCCGAGTGATCGTGAGACCCGCTCGAGAGTTGCGCCGTTGAATATGTAGCCCCCCTTGATGCAAACGACCTCGCCCTTCTCGATTGGCTCGATCGCAAACAGGCCTCGACCCTGGATAGGGCTATCTTTGACCGTGGCTTTCGGCGAGACGTAAGAAAGATTCGGCATGATGGAATTTCCGATTTTCGATTCAAGAATGCTCAACGCAAGAATACTCAGCGCAAGAATACTCAGCGCAAAGACGCAAAGGACCGCAAAGCTCGCCAAGTGCTCAATCGGCAATCGCAAATCGGCAATCGGCAATCTCTTCATTCATGTCTCAACGCGACCATCGGGTCAACCTTCGTTGCGCGGCGCGCGGGCACGAAACTCGCCAAAGCCGCGACCGCTCCCAACACAATAGTCGCGATCACAATCGTAATCGGGTCCTGTGCGCTGACGCCGTAGAGCAGGCTCTTGACCAATCGAGTTGCGAAGAGCGCTGCCGGCACACCAATCGCCGCGCCAATCAGCATGAAAGCCGCCGCTCGGCGCATCACAAGCCAAAGGACCGAGCCTCGCTGCGCGCCCAGCGCCATCCGGATTCCGATCTCGCGCGCGCGTCTGGTCACGCCGTAGGAGATCACGCCGTACAAGCCTACGCCGGCCAGCAGCAATGCGACCACTCCAAAGAAACTCGACAAAGTCGCTATCAGCCGATCGACCAGGATGTCGTTATCGATCTCCTGATTCGTGCTCCTGACGGAGAGCACCGGTATGCCCGGGTCGATGGCCGACACTTCTCGCCCGATCGCGGCCGCAAGCTGCGCCGAGTCGCGATTCGTTCGAATGCAAATTGATCTTGACCTGGCTTCCGGGCGCCAAACCGCAAAATAGATCATCGGCTCATTCGCTTCTCGCAAGCCAAAGTAATGAGCATCCTTGACGACTCCAATGATCTCGTAAGCACGCTCGGCTTTGTATTTCTCATCCGTAACAATGTGCAATGCAATCGGATTGCGCCCTTCGAAAAAGTGTTTTGCAAAACTCTCGTTTACGATCGCGACCCGCGGGCCCGGCGGTTCGGGAGGCTCAACACCGGGAGTGAATTTCTCGGGTGGATCGAGCGAATATACCGGGTTATCTTCATCACGAAACTCGCGCCCCTGAAGAAGAGGGATCCCGACGGTCTCGAAATACCTGGGCCCGACGGCGTTCATGTCGACGTACTTCTGTTCGTCGCCCTTCCATTCATAACCCTCGACGCTTACGTCTCCGTTCCAACGCGAGCCGCCGAGTGGCGTGATCTCCGCGAGGCTGACCGATTGAACGCCGGGAAGGCCCTCGATGCCGGGTCGCAACCGCTCGTAGAAATCGCGAAGCCGCTGGCCCTTGTAACCGTTCCGGCTCGGATCCACAATCACTACCAGAGTGTTGTCCGCGCGAAACCCTGAATCGATATCGTGAAGCTGACCCAGGCTCCTGACAAACAAGCCCGTTCCAATCAGGAGCACCAGAGACAAGGCAACCTGGATAACGACAAGCGCATTGCTCAGCGTCAGCCGCGATGGGCCCGCCGCTCCCGGCGAATCCTCCTTGAGCGTCTGAATGAGATCCGGCTTGGTGCTCTTGAGCGCGGGCGCGATTCCGTAAAGCACTCCGGTGATCAGTGAGACTGCAAACGTGAAGCCGAGCAATCGCAGATCGGGCGAGACGTTGAGCGTCGCCTGGCCCCAACCACTCTGAGGCAAATATTCGAGTAAGACCCTTACGCCAAGGAACGCGAAACCCAATCCGGCGATTCCTCCTATGAAAGCAATCACGACGCTCTCTATCAACAATTGAGCCGTGAGCTGCGACCGGCTGGCTCCGACGGCGAGCCTGATCGCGATCTCGCGTTGACGCGCGGCGCCTCTTGCGAGCATCAGGTTCGCCACGTTCGCGCACGCGATCAGGAGCACCAGTCCAACGACGATCATCAGGATAATCAGCGGGCGCTGGAGCTGGTTTCGCACCGACGAATAGCCACGCGCCGCCGGTATCAGCACAATCGGCTGCGCGCGGTTGACGAAGCGCTCGTTCTGAGCCGACTGACGCTCACCCTCTTCCTGGTTCTGGTAAACCGCAAATAGCTCAGTCTCTGCCTGTGTGACCGTTGCTCCGGGCTTTAGCCGTCCGACGGATTGCATCCACCAATAGTGACGAGTATTCCACAGCGCAAAAGGAACACCGGTCACCTGGGTGTGCATCATGATGGGCAGGAACATATTCGGAGAGTTGGTTGGGTTGACTCCGCTAAAGCCGCGCCGCGAGACGCCGACGATCGTGAACGGGTAGCCGTTCAGTCGAATCGTGCGTCCAACGACATCAGCATCTCCACTAAAGCGCGAATGCCAATAGTCGTAGCTCAGGACGACATAAGGCGAGGCGCCGGACGCTCGATCGTCTTCTGAATCAAGCACGCGGCCAATTGCCGGCCCGACTCCGAGCACTTCAAAATAATTACCCGATACAGCGGCGACGTAAGCAAGCTCGGTGGAAGCTCCTGCATCGGCGCCTTCCACTTGCATTCCCATCGGCTGGCCTCCGCTGTAAGCCGCCAACCCGGAAAAGCTTGTGTTGTTTTCGCGAAACGCGGAGTAGTCCGGATAGTTCCAGCCGGTGTTTGGGCGCGCGGGATTGGCCGCTACAAGAAAGAGCTCCTGCGGCGACTTGACCGGAAGCAGCTTCAGCAGCATCGCATCGACTAACGAGAAGATTGCGGTGTTAGCCCCGATGCCGAGCGCTAGAGACATAACGGCGATCGCGGTAGTGCCGGGAGTCTTGCGGATCATGCGCAGAGCGTAGCGAAATTCGCTTCCGCGATTCTCAATCCATGTAGATGGGTTCATGCCTTTCTCCGCTGAACGTATGGAGTTGCTGCCGCCTCTGGGTTAATACAGGTAACATCAGAATGCCGAATGATTCAAGCAGCGCCAGGTAAATGTTCTATGCCTTGCTCGACGTTGACCAGGGAGAGGAGGAACTGCTGATTTGCGCTGACTTTGTTTCGCTGATCTGCGCCGATCAGCGAACCGACGGCAGCGTGAATCAGCGTTTCCGTGTTTCGGATGAAGACCGACTAAACCATTACTGAACCCCCTCGCGCAAGACGAGATTATCGGCGGCAGAGGACCTCTGAATTCTAGCCGCAGTACGTTACAATCATCGCCGGCTCATATGCACATCTCCGACAAACGTTATTTCCGAGAGTGGCTTAAACTACTGCAGCCTCACGACCCGGGAAAACTGTGGAGCAATTTCCTGGCTCGCAATAATTTTCCGGCCCTAACATTCTCTTTCGAAGCCTCGGCCGTCTATTCGTCGAACATCGAGGGCAATAGCATAGACCTGGATTCATTCATGAACTCGAAGCTCAATCGCAATGGGCGAGGCTTCAAATCAAAAGAAAGAACAGAAATCGAAACGCTCATCGAGACATATCAGTTCGCCCAGAAGCATGCACTGAACGAAAAGAACTTGTTGAAAGCCCACGCAATTCTGGCCAAGCATTTGTTACCTAAAGCTCAGCAAGGGAAATATCGCGATCAACGCATGTTCGTGTACAGCCAACATGGCATTGAGTACGCGGCTGTCGAACCGGAGTTCGTAGCTGAAAAGATGCAGGAATTGTTCGAAGATGTGAAATCACTCAAGCAACAGACTCAAGACGCTGCGAGTGTCTTTTACTACGCATCTCTATTCCACCTGGTGTTTGTGCACATTCATCCTTTTCAAGACGGAAACGGCCGAGCCGCTCGGCTACTGGAAAAGTGGTTCCTTTCGAGCTTTCTAGGCAAACACGCCTGGCAGATTCCATCAGAGCAATACTACAAAGAGCACAGAGCGGAGTACTATAAGAACATCAAGATCGGCCTGAACTACTATGACTTGAACTACGACTTATGTGTGCCGTTCCTGACGATGCTTGCGCAGTCTTTACGCAGATGACCATCGCGATTACTGGACTCCCAGAGGGAACCAGGGAAGCCATCCGAGAGTTGAGCCAGAGCAAAGGAAAGAGCGCCGAGGAGTATCTCCGGACCTTGATCGAGGCCGAGCTTCTTTCTCAGCAGAGCTTTGCTGAGATCCTTGCGCCGATTCGCGAAGGTTTTCGGAAAAGCGGAATGACCGCAGAGCAACTCGACGCG
>Ga0134124_10000193_pt1 | contig 55419 bp, 86 predicted proteins | sample KB304_FD_96880 | JGI IMG/M metagenome (GOLD analysis project Ga0134124, IMG submission 96880) | Terrestrial soil microbial communities without Nitrogen fertilizer from Kellogg Biological Station, Michigan, USA - KB3-0-4 | ecosystem: Environmental > Terrestrial > Soil > Unclassified ...
ATCGGCCACGGGCAACAGCGGTGCTGCATCGGCCACGGGCAACAGCGGTGCTGCATCGGCCACGGGCAACAGCGGTGCTGCATCGGCCACGGGCAACAGCGGTGCTGCATCGGCCACGGGCAAGCATGGCGCCGCGATGGCTGCAGGCTATGCCGGTCGCGCGATGGGCGCCGATGGCTGCGCGCTGTTCCTCGTGGAACGTGACAGCAACTGGACCATCGTCGCCGTGTGGGCCGGGATCGCCGGGCGCGACGGCATCAAGCCGAACACCTTCTACACCTTGGAAGGCGGGAAGCCCGTAGAAGCCACCGCTTAACCCACACACACAACCCACAGGAGAGATCAGATGGCCTACCAGCAAGCAACCCAAGCAAAGATGCTCGCCGCGTTGGATCACGCGATGGCAGTTGGCATTCCGATGGCCGACTACGTTGCGCCAAGCGTGACGGCAGCGCGTCCGGTGAAAGCGCCAGAGCCGCAATGCGTCTGGGTTGGCGGGCGGGAGTACACGGTCAGCTTTGGCGACGACGGGCACCCGTCATGCGTGCAAGTCCACGTCAAGAGTCACGGCTACTGCATTGCACTTCGCCGCTTGCCGCTGAACGGCGACATCGCTCGCGCAGCCATCGCCAAGGCAACCGCCTAACTATCCATACCGCCGATACGGCACCACCAAAGGGGAAGACAGATGCGAATTAGTTTCGAGTGCGTCGAACATAAAGCGACAAAGCGCTGGACCGACGCGAGCGGCAAGAAGCGCCAGCAGACGATGAAGTTCTTTCAAACGCTCAACCCGTTCAACAAGGGCGCGGACGGCTTCCCCAAGTCGCGCGAGCAGATTTGGAAAGAGTTGAAAGCGCAGGCCGCTGAATAGCTTGCACAGCCGCCAAACCGCCTGTGAAGTCTCCCCCATCTCGGCACACCCAATACAGGAGAGAAGAATGAAAGAACAAGCACGCATCATCACCACCCGCCAGCCGAGCATGGCCTCAACGCTGGTAGCCGCCGTCGCCGCATCAATGGGCGCTGCTGGTCTTGCCTTTGGCAACGGCGGCAGCCAGCCCCGCGCACGGCGCACGCACACGCCGACGATGGTCATCTCGCCTGCTGCGGAAATCGCCGCGTGGAATGCCAAGGTGGCAGCGCGCAGCGACAGGCTCGACCGCGTTGCACTTCGCCGCCGTGATCGGATCATGGACCGCACATGGGCGGACAACGGCCAGCACCCGCAGTTCCCGAAGGCGCGCGTTCACAAGCAGGCCAAGCATCCGCAGCGCGACAAGCACGGCGCCTACACCTGCGTCGGCCCGGTCGTTCACTTCGAGCCGGGCTTCGATGGCGTCCCCGTTGATGACGCTGGCTATCGCGTCATGGGCGGCTCCAGTGAAGGCGACTGGTACGGCCGCCGCATCTGGCTCGCCGGCATCAGCGCTCAGCGCGGGTATTGAGCACACCCAATAGAACACTAGGAGCAGAAATGAAAGAACAACAGCAGTCCGATTTGACCATTGCTGGTCAGAGTGAGGCTCCTATGGCGGGTGAGGCCGAAGACCTGCTCGCCGAGATTGCATCCATCACCGCACGCCTGAAGGGCTACGGCCTGTCGCAGTCGGAGCGCCTTGTACTGAATAGTGAGCGCCATGAATTGCGCGCCCGCTACAACCTGATCACCGGAGCGCCATCGTGAACGCCCACGGCATCACGCATGTTGCTCTTGCACACGTAGAGGGGGAGCACCTGAGCGAAGCGCCCAACGCGCCAACGTTCGCAGCAATCGAAGCTGAGGCTAACGAATCTGCACGCGAGATTGTTGCTCAACCGACAGCGGCCGAGATGCGCAGGGAACATCAACAGCTTGAGCGGCAAGTTCAGGCGAACCGACAAGACCCATTGCTGAAAGGCTTGTATGAGTGACCATCTGACCGCGCCTGTACAGAGTGGAGCTTCTACACCGGCTCTGGATGAGCGCTACAGCGAGCGCATTCAATGCAAGTCCTGCGGCGGTACTGGCAGTCAAGGCGAGCATGGTTGCACCGACTGCCTTGGCAGTGGGATTGACCCTGGTGCGTTTATCGGCGGGATTGATGCGGCCCTAAACGAAGCATACGCCGAGGGGCGGAAAGACGAGCGCGAGGATTGGGCAAGGTCAGTGCATGACGTTCTGGCCGAGCGTCAGCGCCAAGTAGAGGCGTTGGGCTACACACCGGAGCACGACGACGAAGAGCACGCATCGTTCCACACCTACAAGCCCAGCGGCGAATACTTCGTTCCGGTGTGCGAGCACACCATTGAAGTTGACATTGATGACAGCTTCGACCCGCGCCCCATTGCGGCGGCTGCTATCGACAAGAAGATCGAAGAGACGCGCGCCGAGCTGACCAAGACCATCACCGATCTGCTGGAGCGCAAGGCGCAGTTGCTGGCGCTGGAAAACAAACCCACGGTGGACGCATGAGCGCCCTGGACATTCTCGCGCTCCACCATCGCCAGATGGCCCGCAGAACCTACCAGAGCCCGACAGAGCAAGCGCAATGGCTGTACTGCTACCGCCGTCCGACCCACTGGAAGACATGGGCGCTCAAGACGGCGGCTCTGGTCCTGCTGATCGCCGCTGTTTTCGTGGGTTGCCAATCATGAGCGAGAGCAAGAAATTCCGCGCCGGCCCGCTCTATGCCGCGATGACCGACGATGGCCGCGACGAATACATCCCGCCCTCGCGCCTCAAGCGCTGGATTGACAAGCATTTCCCCGCTCCTGCCAGCCCTTGCGGACGTGGCGGCATGTGCCTGAAGCGCCCCGATTGTTCTGATCCGTATTGCCCTGGCAAGGCCGAGTCTTCGTACCTGCACATGCAGGAACCGCAAGAGCCGCCCATTCCAACCGCCGAGCAGGCGCAAAACGCCATCTACGCCTGGCTCGTTCGTATTGCGGTATTCGTCTTTGCCGGGTTCCTCGCGTTCGCGCTTTTGAATCTGGAATGGCCGGCGTACCTGTTCGAGTGAAGCGATGAGTCATCAACAGTGGCAAGCAACGGTTGGCGACCGCGAACAATGGGAAGCCGGGTACGCACATTCAACACAGACCAACACAAGGAACACAAATGTCAATCGCAACAATGATTCTAGGACAGAGCGGAACGGGCAAGACGGCGAGCCTGCGCAATTTCAACCCGGAAGAAGTCCTGCTGATTCAGGCCGTCAAGAAGCCGCTCCCGTTCCGTTCTAAGGACTGGCGTCCCTGCACCAAGGCCGACCCGAAAGGCTCGATTCTTGTCACCGACAGCGCTCCGGTAATCGTCGGCGCGATGGAGCGTACCAAGAAGCCGATCATCGTCATTGACGACTTCCAGTACATCCTGGCCAACGAATTCATGCGCCGGATTCTCGACCAGGAAACCGGCAACGCGGCGTTCGCCAAGTACAACGAAATTGCCCGGCACGCATGGGACATTCTCATGGCCGCAGGCAAACTGAGCGCCGGTACGCGCGTCTACATCCTTGCGCACACCCAGCAAGACGAAAGCGGCTTTGTCAAGGTGAAGACCATCGGCAAGCTGCTGGATGAAAAGATCACGATGGAAGGGCTGCTCACGATCGTGCTGCGCACCGCCGTCATCAATGGACAGTACGTGTTCTCCACGCAGAACAACGGACTGGACACCGTAAAGAGTCCCATGGATATGTTCGCTGACGACCATATCCCCAACGACCTCGCAGCTGTGGACAAGGCAATCTGCGAGTTCTACAACCTGACGGCTCCCGCCTAAACCTCAACACAGGAAACACTATGTACAACCTCGACACCACAGCAGCGCGCAAAGCCGACCAAACCGGCAATCGCATCAATGAAATCGGCAAGTACATCGGCACCTTCACCCAAGCCGAAGACATCACGGCGCAGACCGGGACAAAGGGCGTTGCCCTGCGTTTCGAGAGCAACGGGCAGACCGCTAACCTGTCGCTCTACACCACCAAGGCCAACGGCGAACAGATCATGGGCTATCAGGCCCTGATGGCAATCATGACCTGCATGAGCCTGCGCAGCATCACGCCCAAGCCCGGCACCGTGAAGTATTGGGACAACGACGCCAAGGTTGACGCAACACGACAAGGTCAGATTTTCCCGGAACTGTGCAACAAGCCCATCGGCCTGCTGCTGGAAACGGAAGACTATCCGAAGAATGACGGCGGTGTCGGCGTGCGCATGGTCATCGCCGGGATGTTCCAGGCGGCAACGGAGCTGACGGCCAGCGAGATTCTGGACAAGAAGACAAAGCCGGAACAGCTCGCCAAGATGGTCGCACGGCTGCACCACCGCCCGGCGCGTGCGGCGAAGGGCCAACCGGCAAGCCATGCGCCAGCCGGATCGTCCAGCGGGTTTGATGACATGCCCGACGATATCCCTTTCTAGGTCGCAAGATGTACTGCAAGCACTGCGCCCAAGACAAGCCCGCCGAGGGCTTCTACAAGAGCAGCCCGACCAAGTGCAAGGAATGCACGAAGGCCGCTGTGAAACAGCATCGTCAGGCCAACCTTGAGCGCGTGCGCAGTTACGACAGGATGCGCAGTTCGCAAGCTCACCGCATTGCAGCGCGAGCCGAATATGCCAAGACATTGGCCTATTCCGAAAGCCACGAGGCCGCGGCGCAACGCTGGGCGGCGAAACACCCAGAACGGCGCAAAGCAAGCATAGCCGTGGGTAACGCCATCCGTGACGGCAAGCTCATTCCCTGGCCCGTTTGTGCTGTGCCTGAATGCGACAGCAAGCCACAAGGGCACCACCCAGATTACACGCGCCCGCTGGACGTGGTATGGCTGTGCCCGCCCCATCACAAAAGCGCGCACGCTTTGGCAGAACAGCAGGCTTAGCCATGTACGCCGACTACAAGACCCATCTAGCGGCGAACCGCGCCTATGCCAAGACCGAAGCAGGCAAGGCGGCTAAGGCGCGGTCACATGCCAAGTATCTGGCAAAGCGCAAAGAGCTGAGCGCGTCGAACAGCTGGACGCCTGCCAGCAGCGCAGTCAAGCCGCTGGCCGAAGTTCTTTCATCTTGGAGCAGAACATGAAGACATCCCTCTACGAAATCGCCCTAGCCTACCGCGCCGATGCGGAAAAGCTGTCCGACATGGACATGGACGAAACCACCCTGGCCGACACGCTCGAAGGCATGTCCGGCGAGCTGGAAGTGAAGGCGCAGAACACGGCCTACGTGCTGAGGAATCTCGAATCCAGCGCCCAAGCCATCAAGGACGCCGAGGCCCAGATGACGGCAAGGCGCAAGGCCATCGAAAACAGAGCCTCCCGGATCAAGGATTACCTGCTCACCAGCATGCTGGTCGCTGGCGTGCAGAAGATCGAATGTCCGCACTTCAAACTTGCCGTGCGCGAGAACCCGCCGGCCGTCGAAGTGTACGAGCCGGGACTGATCCCGTCCGAGTTCATGCGCCAGCCACCAATCCCTGAACCAGTGCCGGACAAAAAGGCCATCGCTGAAGCGATTAAGGGCGGACAGGATGTGCCCGGCTGCAAGGCTACTCGCAGCACCAGGCTCGAAATCAAATGAAAGAGCCGCGCACTCTGACGGAATCAGCCACTGCAGGGGCCGAGGATGTCGGGTGCGCCGCTCCTATGAATACGGGGGAAAGCGAGCAGCGCATGACTGGAAGCCCGAGCGTTATGAACGAGTCGGCGGCAGACGGATCGATGCGGCGCGGAAATCGTCACAGCGGCGAAATCGGCCAAGTGAAGCAGCCCGAAAAATGCAGAAGGTAGCCCGCTGAGCGCAAGTACCCCACCAACACGAAAGAAATCATGACCGATTTTGAACAAGCCGTGAAGACCGCCGCAGAAAAGGCGGTGCTGAAGTTCGTACATGACGGCCAATGGCTGATGCCGAATTACGAAAGCCGCCTCAAGGTGCCCGCCGACTGGATCGCAGACTGCTGGCGCTTGGTGGATTCCGACAAGCTGAAGCGGCAGGTTGCGGAAAGGCTGGAAAGCGAACTTGCCGACCGCATGGTGAACCACATGGCCGCGGAACTGGCTACCGACATCAAGCAAATTCTCAGCGTGAAAGAGCGCCGGGAAATGCTGCGGTCACTGGCTCGCGACCACATGGACGCAATTATGAGGGCGGGAACATGAAACATGCATTAGAGCGAATCCGCGATCTAGCCGCGCTTGCAGGCTCCCCCGATTTGACCGCCCGCGCCGGTAAGGCTTCTACACCGGCTCGGCCTTTGGCTGACGTGCTGTGGGAAGCAGCGAATCATGGCTTGCTTGTCGAGACGTACTCGTGCCACGCAACAGCGCTGGCTGTGTATGGGAAGCGCTGGCGGCATCGCCCGTGGCATACGTGCTCGGCGCTGCGGTTCTTGGCCTCTCTCGGGTGTGACCAAGAGAAAGCGGGCTTCAATTACTACACCGACGAAGACGAAGAACGCGGCGCGCGATACATGTGGCTCCTGCTGGCCGCGTGCGTTGCCGAAGATGAAGGAGTGACGCTGTAGAAGCCGAGCCGACCGCGAAAACCAAATGAAAGGACTTCCATGACATCCCCAACACAAGCAGCGCAGGCAGCTCCAGCGATGACAGATGAACGGGCGGTGCTGGCCGAACTGGTGCGATTGCGGGATTGCGACATCAGCATGCGCCGCACACTTTGGCTTGATCAAAATAGAGCTGCGTGGGACCGTGCCCGCGACATTCTTGCTTCCCAGGTAGCGCCAGCACCAGCAATGGATTCATGGCTGAAAGAGGCCGAGCGGCTGATCGGCGGGTTGCAAGCTGCCGTCGAGGCCGTCGAGTACACGATGGGCGACGAAGTTACGCCAGCTCGCTCCGCCCTTCTCGCCCATCTGCGAACCGTTCCGGTAGCTGCCCAGGTAGCGCCGCAAGAGCCGGTAGCGACGGTACATCGCGGCGGTACGGATGTGTTTGGCAGGGCCACGGCTCTGGTGCGATGGGAACTCGGCTCCGAGCAGTTGACCGATGGCGAACACAAGCTCTACGCCGTTCCTGTGCCTGCCGCCCCACCCGATACCGAGCAAAAATGCCTGACGCCTCAGTTCTCTCACCTGCCTTGTGTTGCACACCTATGCAATCGGGAGCAGCGATGCTTTCGCTTTGAGAATGACACTGTGCTTGCGCAGTCTGCCGCCCCACCCGAGGGGCAAGAACCAAACCCTGCTAACGGAGGCGAGCTGTGAGGCCCGTTGCTGGCCGCATGTATTGGTGGCGGCAAAAAGGTGCGCTGGAGTGGCGCTTCGGGTATTGCAGTTCCGAATCAGCCGGACTTGTGCGTATGGGGCGGTGGAACGGCGATACATCAGGTGGGGTTGTCGTTGACCCGTCAGACATTGAATGGAAGGATTACCGATGATGCAAGACGAAGTGTTGGAACAGAAATTCATTGACGCCGCCTTAAACCTTGCGGAGTTAACCATGGCGCACGGATTCACTATTCCGGTGCCAAACACCACGCCGCCTCTGTTCGTTTCATTGCACGAAGGTCCAGTGCAATTGGGAGCGCCAACCTCTGCCGCCCCACCCGACAAGCAGGAACTGAGCGATGCAGCGCGCGATGTGCTGGCCGAACTGGCAAAGGCAACGAAAAAGTTCCCGACATGGCCCACCGATCCGCTTCATGCGCTGGCCGTGCTCGGCGAAGAGTTCGGCGAGTTGACCAAGGACATGCTGCAACTGACCTACGAGCCGCACAAGACCAGCGCAGCCAATGTCCGCAAGGAGGCCGTCCAGACCGCTGCGATGGCGCTGCGCCTCTACATGAGCCTTGATCGCTACCAGTATCGGCAGTGCGAGCAACACGAACAGGAAGGCCAGCCATGACCAGAGAACTACTACAGCAGGCGCTGAAGGTGCTGGAGGCGATTCGCGCAGACGAGGACGACACCGGAAGCTATACGGTACTGGACGACGATATCCGCCCAGATGCAGACGCCGCCATCGCCGCCCTTCGCGCCGCGCTCCAGGCAGATCAAGCCGAGCAGAACCAAACACAGAAGGCAGATTTGACCTGTGCCTCCAGTGTCTGCGCTTCTAAGACGGCTCTACCCGAATGACACTCGAAGTGGTCCCGCTCACGCTGCGCGAGGCGCAAGAGTTTGTGCAACTCCACCATCGCCACAACAAGCCGCCGCATGGCTGCAAGTTCGCGCTGGGCGTGCGTAACGGGCATGGGCTTGCCGGTGTTGCCGTGGCTGGCCGTCCGGTCGCGCGATCCTTTGATGATGGGCTGACGCTGGAAGTGAACCGGACCTGCACCGATGGCACCCCGCACGCCAATTCGATGCTCTACGGGGCCGTGTGGCGCGCTGCGCGGGCGATGGGCTACCGGCGCTGCATCACGTACACGCAGGCCGACGAAAGCGGGACAAGCCTGCGCGCAGCTGGTTGGATCAAGGTTAAGGAACTAGAGCCGCGTGGCGACTGGGCGCAGTCCAGCGTGAAACTGAAGGCGTTGCGCGAACCAGCGCAGCAGACGTTCATTGACGACGAGCGCCGCAAGACAGGCGGTGTGGCTCGCGTACTTTGGGAGATTCGCAGATGACATTGGAAAAAACGCCCACAGCATGGATGTGGCAGCACGGCGAAACCGGCATGACCGGGTTTTTAGAGGATTCGCCGCCCGACGAACTGGCGCGATGGGAGCGCATGAACAAGCCGCGCAAGATCATTTGCCCCCTGTACCGGGCCGCGTGTGCTGTCGCAGACACGGAACCGGCGCGGTCAAATGAACTGAACCCGGTATCTGCCTCCCCCGCGCTATCCCCGCAAGCACCAGCAGGCTTCGTTCTTGCCAAGCTGGTACTTGATTACTGTCATGCGCTGGCAATGCGCAAGATGGCTGAGGTACACCCCGTCACGCAGTGGAACAACACCCAGTTGCCAAGGGCCAAGATGCGGGAGGAGATGGCACTTAAAGCTATGCACGACGCGGCGCTCGCCTCCCCACCTCCACCATCCCAGACACAAGGGAAGGAATGAAATGAGCGAAGCACAAGCCAAGATTTACTGCGACCTTGTAGCGCGCGGCGACTTCATGGCAGCAGATATTTTCCTGTCCGAATGCCGCAGGCGCTGGAACGTACTTCGGCGGCTGGCTGGGGAGAAGACATGAACGACCATCCCGAAAAGTACAGCAACCGGCCGAACCGGATTGAGGCCATGCGCGCGTGGCGTGATGCCGCGATTGCCGATGGCTGGACCGCTGAGCCGACCTACGAATACGTAGCCTATCGAAAGCGCGGCGAGGCTGCGGCGCGACGGGCTGCTGGCGATGGTGTTCACGCGCGACCGGGGGCCAGTGGAAACGCGCGACCCGCGAGAAAAGGGGTACGTCCGCTATGAGGCCGACGTGAGCGTGTGGGGGCCTGACGATCTGGCAATCCACAAAGTACCGGACGTTTACAGCTGGGATGCGCTACAAGCCGGGCTGCGCACATGCGGGTACTGCGGTGCCGCCGACGTTGACACAAGCCGCGTCGGCTTCGCTGGCCGGTGCTGCGCGGCCTGCATGCCCAAGGTTCGTCCACGCGTCGAGTTCCCAGGGTGGGCCGAATGACCACCGACGCCTTTGCCGCCCTGGTCGGCCCCACTGCGAAAGCGATGGCCGAAGCATTCAAGCTGGCCACCGCCGGCCAGAAGGAAGGCACCTTCCCGTGCCCGCGCTGCCGCTCCGTCGTGCACTTCACGGCGCCGACACCGCATCAGTCCAGCGGCCGGTGCGCGGCCGCGGGCTGCATCCGCTGGCCACTCTGAAAAAAGAAGAAAAGATGACCGCTGAAGCCTATCCACTGCAATGGCCCGCCGGCCGCAAGCGCACGGAGCGCTGGCACCGCGAGGCTGCCAAGTTCGATGTAACGTTCTCCCGCGCGCGCGACAACATCGTCGCCGAGGTCGGGCGTTTGGCTGGACGTTATCCGGACCCGCAGATTGTGATCAGCACCAACATCGCCTTGCGCCGGGACGGCCTGCCGCTGGCTGGCCAGCGTGCCCCGGATGATCCCGGCGTGGCCGTGTACTTCCTCTACAAGAAGCGGCAGATGTCATTTGCCTGCGACAGATGGCACAAGATCGAGCACAACATGCAGGCGATCGCCAAGACGATCGAGGCGCTGCGCGGAATAGCCCGATGGGGCACCGGGGACATGCTCGAAGCTGCTTTCACCGGATTCACCGCGCTGCCGCCACCGGGAGCGAACGGGCCAGCCCAGCAGCCTGCGACCAAGCGCACTTGGCGCGACGTGTTCGGAACTGGCGTGCGCACCCGCGCCGAGCTGAGCGACGTGTATCGCCGAATGGCCGGCGCCTTCCATCCCGACCGAGGCGGAGACCCGGCCAAGATGGCCGAGCTGAACACGGCGCGCGACGAGGCGCTCAAGGAGATCGGCTGACCATGAACGGCGAAAGCCTCTTCCTCGACGATTCCGACTTGGTGCGACTCACTGACCGGAAGCGCAAAAGCAAGCAGATCGAATGGCTGAGGCAGAATGGCATTCCCTTCCGGGTCAACGCGACCGGCCATCCTGTGGTCACCCGGGCCTCGATATTGGGCCACCAGAACCAGCAGGAAGCCCCGGCGCGCGGCTGGACACCGAGGGTGATCGGAGCATGAGAACGATGGGACGAAAGCCGAGCCGCTGGAGCAACCTGCCCAAGGGTATGCGCGCTCGGCCGCGTGGCAACATGGTGCACTACTACCTGGACACCGGGGCCAAGCCGCGCAAGGAGATCCCGCTGGGCAGCGACTACGTGCGGGCGGTCCAAAAGTGGGCAGAACTGACCAGTAGGCCAGCGCCGGCAGCGGCCGTCCTGACGTGGCCGGATGCCGTGAAGGCATACCGCAAGGATGTGCTGCCCGGCAAGGCGCCGCGCTCGCAGAGCGACAATGAAACCCAATTCGAGTGGCTGGCCAAGTTCTTCGGGGATCCGCCGGCGCCGCTGGACAGTATCGAGCCGGTGCACATCCGGCAGTACATGAAGTGGCGCGTGCAGCAGGCCCGCATCCTGGCCGAGGCCAAGAATGAGGAATGCAGGCGTGCTGACAGGCCGTTGCAGCCCATCGCGGACGACATCGGCCACGTGCGCGCCAACCGCGAGAAAGCTCTGTTCTCGCACGTGTGGAACTATGCCCGCGGCGAGGGCATGACCAGCAAGCCCAACCCCTGCGCCGGTATCCACGGATACACCGAGGAAGGCCGCGACGCCGCGCCGGACGCCGAGCTGGTGCAACTGGTACTGGACAAAGCCGACAAGCCCCTGGAGTTCGCCATGCGCCTGGCCGACATCATCGGGCAGCGTCCTGCCGATGTGCTGCGCGTGAGCGAGAAACACATCAGGGGAGAAATTCCGGGAGGCATCCTGGAGGTGCAGCAGGGCAAGACGAAGGCCAAGCTGCGCATCGTGATCGAAGGGCTGCTGGCATCCCTGCTCCTGGAAATAAAGGCATGGAAGAAAACGCTTGAGCAGGAGCACAAGGTTTACTCGATGGCGCTGCTGGTCAACGAAAGCGGCAAGGCGCTGTCCAAACACATGCTGCGCGATCGCTTCGACGATGCCCGCGCTCGGGCCGGCGTCAAGAAGGATCTGTTCCAGTTCCGGGACTTCCGCGCGAAGGTGGCCACCGAGACAGACGAGGCCGAAGGAACGCGCGCCGCACAAGCAATCCTTGGGCATACCACAGAGGGAATGACCGCCGATTACATCCGCCACAAGGTCGGGAAAAAGGTGAGGCCGATCAGGTGACCTATGGGACGAGCACGAACTGAATCCAATGCGAACTTGCCGCCCGGCATGCTGGCCAGGAAGCGCGGCAGTGGCGTTTACTACTATCTAAGTCGCAGCGACGGCAATAGGCGCGTTGAAGTTCCACTTGGCAACGCGCTGGCGCAGGCGCTAACCGAATACCACTTGGTCACGCATCACACGAAGCGGCCGATCATAGACATCGTAGCGACCGCCGGAGAACTCTACCGTAGAGCCCGCAAAGGTGCGCGGCAGCGCGCTATCCAATTCGACCTGACTCTTGCCGATGTGGAGCGCCTACTCGTCCAATCTGACAAGCGATGCATGCTCACCGGGATACCTTTCGACCTTGCGCGCACGGACGGAGTGCGCCGGAGGCTTTGGGCGCCGAGCATAGACAGGATCAAGTGCGATCTCGGCTATGCAGTTGGCAACGTGCGGGTGATCGCAGTCGCGGTGAACGTTGCAATGAGCGATTTCGGCGAGGAATTTCTGCTGCGAATCGCGCACGCGTTGGTGGTTCGGCAGCGCACTTCAAGGCAGGGAATTGCGGAAGTCGCGGAATAGCGGAAGTAATTAGTCAGTGTGCGCTATCGCTAAAAACAGCGCCAATTGGTAGGACGTACAAGATTCGAACTTGTGACCAACGGATTAAAAGGCCACCGGGAACCGAGCCGAAATCAAGCACTTAGGCCGCGATCTGTTCCGCAATTATTGCAAATTGCCCATCGGCAGAGCGAGCAGTGGCGCGGCCCTTTTGAGTTTTGCGGAATAGAAAAAACGCCCCGACCGTGAGGCCGAGGCGCTGAAGGGCTTTCGCCCGAGGAGACAGCCATCGGCTGTTCAGGACCCGACCGGCTCTCCGTCGCCGTGCCAGGTGAATTGATTGACCGGCAGGCGCCGGCCGCACAGGAGGCAATAGCAGTCCGTCTTGCTGGCCGGGTCGAGCGCCATGCTCACCGCATCGGTCAGGCGCATCATCGAAACGAAACCGCAGAAGGTGTGCCGCACGCGAGTACGCATCGGACGCTTGAACCCCTGCTCCAGGTCATAGGCGGATAGCTCGGCAACCATCATGCTTTCCCCTGCAGCAAAGCGGCCATGACTTCGGGCGTCTGAGGGACGTTGACCAGATCCCAATGCTTCTGGCCCCCGACGCGCACGCCGAAATAGAAATCGTCAGCCAGGGCTTCGTCGTAGCCCATCGCAATGACCATCTCCCGGAGGATCCGGTCGCAGACGTCGCGCGGGTAACGCTGGCTCGTGTAGAGCCCGTCGTGGATGTACCCGGCCTCGTCCGCTTTGCCGCCTGCGAGTAAAAAGATCAGCGGCGCGCGCGGGATGCTGCAGCCGTCAGTCACGAACCCCGCGGGCGAGCCGACCCAATCGTTGACGACCAGCGAATAAAACCAGATCGGCGCCAGCAGCTTCTTCAGGATGACCGGGCGTTCCTGAATTTTCAGCACCGGAACGAAGGGCACCTCGAAGTGAGGGACGAGAATGGCGCTCACGTCAATTTCCCGTTCGTGATAAAGGCCTCACGGCTCAATCCTCTTCACGTAGACGCGCGGCTCGCGCAACTCGGACTCGGACGTGTAGAACCGATGCACCTGTACGACCTCGAACTTCTGGTGCAGAACTTTCGAGAAGTCGTTGAGTTCCAGCAGGTCGCCGACACGCGGCACCTCGCTGCCGCGCAGCGTGCCCCAGAACTGGCGCTCGCGCACGGGCTTGTCGGCGTCGTACAGGTACAGGTCGAACCTGTCGTTCATCACATGCCGACGGGACGCTTGTCCAGTCCCTTTTCCGCCAGCACGACGGCCACATCATCGATGTGCAGGCAGTCGCACATGCAGGCATAGTCCGAGGCGGGTTGAATCACCGCGATGCTGCCGTTGCAGTAATCGTTGCCCGGAACCGCGCTGTGCAGCACGCCGTAAGCGACAACCTTGCCGCCTTCCAGTTTGACGATCTTGTCGCCGTTCCTGGCCTCGCGGCCGTTTCTGTAGTGCATGATTTTCCTTTCGGTGGTTGAGAGAAATTGAGAGTTGGCGGCCGGCTTACAGCACGACGCCCCAAGCCGCCCAGACAGCGAGCCAATAGGCATCAGCGGCGAGCAGGCTCATGGCTTCACGTCCAGCGTTGCCGGCCCTGGAGGCAGCAGGACGGGCGCGAAGCTCGGAAGCAGACTCAGCGCCTTTCCCGCGATCGCCTGCCCCTGGAATGCCGTGCTGGCGCCCTCGGTCACTTCGAGCGTGAAGCCGCCGTCGATGAGACTCGCCTTGATGACGCGGGCGCTGTATTCCTTGCCGTCCGCGGCGGTGAACTTGTAGGCCGTCTTGCCGTCAATGACCACGGGCTCAAAGGCGTAGGACGAATGGCCCGCATCGCTCAGGGATGTGCACCCGGAAACCGCTCCCGCCAGCGCCACAATCCCGGCGATCAGGACCAGCAACGGCCATTCAGCAAATCCGCCCTCCGCGGGCTTGACAGGCGAGGCTCCAGCAGCCGCGGCGGGCTGGGCTGGTACTGGTGTGGCGTCAGCAGGCTTCGGAGCGTCTGCGGGGCCGCTGGCGACGTGGAATATCCCGAGCGCCGTCAGCACGGCGAAACACGCCCCGACAATGGCCCCGGTGTCCAGATCAGGCCAGAAGTGTTTGCCGATGATCGCGGCAACCCAGATGATTGCGGCGAGAGTGCCGATGTATATTTTCGTGCCCATGATTTCCGTCCTTTCAGTTGTCTTGTGCGGCCCACCGCAGGTTTTTCGCATCGCGCCTGATCCAGCCGCGCCCGAACGTGTCGAACTTCCTGAGCATCGCGTAAAACTCCAGGCGCTCGGCATGGAACAGCAGCACCAGGTCTGCCGGGTTGACGCGTCCGATCGCGGCCAGCGTGACCGGCCCGATCTCGCCGTCATCGGCAACACCAGCAGCGCGCTGCATCCATCGCACGGCGTTTTCGATGCCGTGGTTTACTGCTGCGTCGAGGGCCTGGAATGCGAAGCAACGCGGCAGCTCGTCGCCGCTTACTCGGTCCCAAAAGTCCGTGCGGTAGATCGCAATCGCGCCGTCGCGCGTCAGGGCCTTGATGTCCAGGTCCGGGTAGCTGCGCTTGGAAATGCCGAAGTTCGTTTCCCCACCGGGGTCGTCTTTGTTCCAGACATAGCCGCCCTCGTTGGCCAGCACGCGGCCGATCAGGTCGTCAAAGGTGCTCACTCCCGGCCATCCCTCGGCTTGTTGTACTGGGTTGGTCCCGTCGTCAGCATCTTGGCGTGGTCGGCCTCCACTTTCTCCATGCGAAACTTCATGATCGCCAGCTCTCCCGTGTTCGCGATGGTCTGGTTATTGCCGGTCTGCACCGCAATCTTCAGTTCGGCCATGCCCTGCAAAATCTGCTGCTGCTGCATCTGCATGGTGATCAGCCAGTAGGCAATGGCTCCGAGTCCGGCGAGCACGCCAACCAGCGGTATCTTGAAATCAATCGAGCGGGCAATCGCTACCGCGGCAAGCGGCATGCGCCCGCTGTCGCGTGGCTCGTCTTCGTTTCTCGGCGGTGTCATGTCTTCCGTCCTTCTGGCCGCTGTGCAGCCTCGTCGTCCTCGTGGGGGGTCATGCTCTATCCCTTTGGAAATGGCTTGCACCAGTTGCCCGGCTTCTGGGCTGTTCCGGTCATAATTGACGCCATGAGCGCGGAAGCAACTCTTGAAATCAAGGTCATCACGGCGCACGCCGACTTGATGCGCGAATTGCTGGCAGAGCATCCCGTGCGCTTCACCGACGACGGGCGCTGGGTCGAGCGGACTTTCACCGCCACAGGCTCGGCCAGCGCCATTGCGGCCCTAGAAGTCGCAGTCGAGCGCTTTAGATTCAAGCGCTTACAGGAAGACGCTTGGTAGGTCATAACAGCGGGCCAATGGCGGCAGCCCAATACGGCGCGATGATGGCCGTACAGGCGACATTCGGGTGTATGCCGTCCGGGTAGTACCCTGCGCTGTATGTGCCCACCGTCGGATCAGAGGTGATGTCGATCAGATGCCAGCCAAGGCCCGCCGCGTTCGCCTGGAGCCAGGAAACATAGGTCGCACGCTCAGTGGCAGGTCCCGCCCCAAGCCCGGCCGGGGTCGTGACAGCCACCACAAAAACAGCCCCTGTGCCGGTAACGGCGTTACCCACGGTCTGGATGTCCGCAATGAGTTGCGCCCCGGTGCGGCTGCCTATGTTGATGTCGTTGATGCTGCGCTGTTCGACCACCACGCAATTCGCCCCACCGTACCGGGTCAGGAGCGCGCCGATAGTGCTGGCGTAATTGGTGACGGTGTTCTGTAGCTGGAATCCGCTTTGCGAGATGTTGTAGATTCGGCACTCGGGCATCGAGCGGCGCGCCTGCGGCACGATCCCGTAATAGTTCAAGGCCGCCGTGTAGCTGCCCGCGATGCTGTCCCCGTCGATGATCAGGCGCTTCCTGCTCGGTGCGGGCGTGATCCCGAACATGCTAGCCATCTTCTGCTTGAGGGCGGTCGCGGTTGCGGCGTCCTGTCGTGCGTTGTAGAACAGCGCACATCCGAAGAAGAAGTAGCCCTTGTAGAGCCCGCTGGTAGCCGTGCTGCCTAGCTGCCCGCCGGTGAAGGCGACATTCGTAGAGCTTTCGACCGTAGCCAGAGTTTCGTCGTTCTGATAAAAGAATAAACCGCCCTGCGCCGTCGTGCCCATGTGGTACTCGTACACGCTGGGACGGCAGTCAGGAGAAACGGTCTGCGTGACGCTGCCGGGATTTGCGCGCACCCATCCCAGGTATGTCGTATTCGGGAGTTGCAAAGTCCCCTGACTGGCGACGGTGGCAGAAGTCCCCATCTGGAACAGCACGTTGTCAACGCCAAAACTCAGCGGCGTCTCAGCCACAGCGAAACCATGCGCATTGCGCGTGCTGGCGCTAATCGCTCCTGCCGGAAGCGTCATGAACTGATTGGCGAACGTCGGAACAAAACCACCATTGATCGCAACAGACAGATTCGCCACTGGCCGGCTTGCGCCGGTAGTTTGTGTGGCGTGATTTCCGCCTCCGGTCTGGTCGTAGATCAGGTCCACGGCGCCTGTCGTACCCGACAGAAACGAGGTCAATCCCGCCAGGTTCGCAGTTCCATCGGCTTGATACGCCACGTCATAGGTGGCCGAGTCGGACGCCCTCACCACGCGGAACAAGGCCCCCGTCCAGTCGCCAGTCAGCCGACGCGAGCCATAGGCCGACGCGGGCCGATTGCTGGCGTTAAACAGGTAATTGGTCCTGCGACTGCCCAACACAATCCTGCGCACTGCCGGAGACATAGCCCCACACTGCGCCGCAATCCCCCCTCCTGCCGCGCCGATCAACAGATCCCTGCGTCTCACAGGACAACCCCGGATAGAGTGATGATCTTGACCGCACCCGACGTAGCGATGTATCCCCCGTTCGTGACGAGATACGCGAACACCCCCGTCCCGGCCAGCTTGATCTGCCGGTTGATCTGGTCGGCCTGCACGAACAGCGTTGAGCCCAGATCGGCAGGAGAACCAAGGTCGATATAGCCAAGGTATGAAGCCCTGTCACCGGATGGAAGATCCCACGCGGCGTCATCGGCAAGGGCGCTCGGAGGCGTGACCGAGTACAGGTACAGCCTGAAACTCGTCATCCCCGATGGAATCGAAGTAACGTCGATTTCCAGGGACGCCGATGTGATCAGAACACTGGAGCCGCTCGGAGCGAGGCTTGCAAGACTGATCACCGCCGTAGGCGAGCCACCGATCACGTCGTTTGCCGTGTAGGTCGTCGTGTTGGCCGGTCGGGTCACTGTGGCTGTAACGCTGAACGCCGTCGTTGCCCCCACCGCAGGAAGCCCGGTCATTCCCGGATTGGTGACGACCTGCCCGAACGCCAGCAATGGAGCCAGCATCAGGGCGAAAAGGAAAAGCGAGAGTTTGCGAATCATGGTGTGCTCCGGTGAAGTTAGGCGGCGGTCATCGCCGTGGTGAATCTGTGATGCGCCCGTACCACGGCCCTGATCGGGCTGGCGTTGCGGTCGCTGGGCGCCGGGTGGGTGATCGTCAACGTGAAGGTGGGCACCATCTCGCCGGCACTCCCGGCCCAGGTCCAGCCGCCGATCGCCACACTGATCCCGGGGGAGGCGTCAGCCACCTCCGACACCAGAACGGCGGAGTGAATCGCCGCGGAGCTTGATTGCTTGCGGGTCCATGACGCGAAGAACGTGCCCTTGTACAGGTCGAAGTCGTTGAACGAGTTGGAAACGCAGCGCATCTCCAGATCGATCTCTATGTCGGACCCGGCGTTCTGCTGCACCGGAACAGTGATCGTGACGGTGAAGTTGGTCGTCGTCCCGCTGTTGGGCAGGGCGTTGACTATCAGTTCATTGGGCGCCGGCCCGGCGGCGTGCGTGGACAGCATGACGCTCTGGCGGCCGTCCAACATGCCGCCGACGCCATGCCCGTAATGCCGGTCGCACTCCACCACGCCGGCCCAGAAGTCGCCGCCCCAGACAATCGGGGTGGCGCTCTCGCTTGACCCGCCTTCAACGATGATGGTCTTGGTGGCGCTGTTGTTGTTGTGGACGATCCTGGCCGTGCCTTCCAGGGTCGGCTCGACGATGCGCAGCACCGAAGCGCCGGCTTCCCCGAAGTTGCAGATGATGTCGCCGCGGTGCCGGTTGCTTCCAAGCACCGGGTACGCCGCCGAGGCGTTCAGGCTGGCGATGATCACCGCATCCTCGAAATACCCGCCGTCGATGACAGCGCCGAAACCGTAGCCCTGCAAGTACAGCCCCGCCGTGCCGTTGCTGTAGGTGTGCGGCGCCGGGTCCATCTGCAAGCCGGCGCACGTCGCCGGGTTGATCCCGTAGCGCCCGTTGTTGTGGTAGTAGCCGCCCTCGATCTGGATGTCGGTCGGCTTGACGCCTTCGGTGCGGACACCGTCGCGGCCGTTGTGGTGCCCGGCGCACTGCACCATGCGGGTGTTCGGCATGGTGTTGCTGATGGTGCTACCTGCTTTGTTGGCGCCAGTTGGAACAAAACCGTCGTTGGTCCCGCCCATCCACTCCACGTATTCAAACGTTGAGTTCCAGCTCATGTGCTTGTGCACGTCGGCGCAGACCCCATTGCCGTCGAACACGATGTTGCGCATGTGCACCGGGTTGCCGACATAGCCGGCGTTGTTCACCCAGTTGTCGCTGGCCACCCCGTAGGAGGCGTCTCCGCCCGCGATGCACTTGAGCGTGGCCCGCCCGCCTGGGCATTCGAGGGTCCAGTCCGCCGTGTTCGGGAACGTCAGGTTCGTGAAGCAGTAGGTCCTGCCCGCCGTCAGGATGACGTGATTTGAGGCATCGAACGTGGCCTGAAGCGCCGCAGTGTCGTTCGCTATTCCATTGGCAACAGCGCCAGCCGACTCAGGCTGCGAGCCTATCCTCAGCAGCGCATCGGCAACAGTCCCAGAGCCATAACCGACTGTTGCCGCTCCTCCAGAGGACGAGAGCGCGGTCAACGATGCTTTTTCGCTGTCCAGTTCGTTAAGGGCGGCCTGGACGGTTGTCGCAGCGATGTTTCCGGCCGGCTGGTTTCCAATCAGGGCCGCCCCGCCTGAAGCGGCGTACGTCACCTCTGATGGGGCCTTGGCATTGATCTGAGCCTGAATATTGGAAGTCACCCCAACGAGCTTGTTCATCTCGCCCGCCGAGGCGTTGACCGGGCTGGTCACGTTCGGGAAGGTGTCAACGATGCTGAAAAGCTCGATGGCCTGCGTGAACCCGGGGCAGCTCAGCGTATAGACGCCGTTGGCCGCGTAGAAATCCACCCCCCCGCGAGCGTCAGTGGTCAGCGGGTTGGCCTTGGGTGTAATCCCATTGTCGGAATAGAGCGATGCGACCGGCCCGCCTGGAGTCGCCCCGCGCGTGACCAGCACTACCAGCCCAACCAGCACTTCGCCGTGCACGTCCTGAAATGGGGTTGAATAGTAGTGCTGCATGGCGGCTCGTCAGAATCCTGCGGTCAGGGAAACGCTGGCTCCGGTCCCACTGATCGAAGTCACGTTGCCGCGTAGATGCAGGTACTTGTCCTGGCTGGTGCAGCCGTTGCTCGCCGTGGTCGTGGAAAGCGACAGCGTGACGGAACAAATCGGCGGGGAATCCCAGCTCAAGCCGCTATTCATCGAGCCTTCAATGCTGACGACAGCCGTCCCTGTGCCGGCGGTGGTGCTGCCCCAGACCGAATAGGTCTTGGCGCCGGCCGTGCGGTTGGCTGAGACGATCGCGCCTGCCGCAACCGAGTTGGCCCCGTTCAGGATCGCTACCTGCGCCAGGGCGAGCTGCGCAACAATGAGGCTGGCCGCGAACGCCAGGGGGATTAGAAAGCGACGGCTCATAGTGGAGTGCTCCTGAGGTGGTGGAAATGAAAAAGCCGCGCAAAGGCGGCTTAGAATCTGAAAAATGGAAGACGGGTCGTTCTTGCGGTCTATCGCTGGCGCAGTTGGCGTTCTCTTCTGGGTCTGGGTCTGGGCGCTATCTGACCGAATAGCCGAGCGCCGTGCCCGCCGATTGGGGCACCGGCCCCATGATCCGAGCCAGGCGATTTACCGTCTGGGGGTCAAGCTGGGCCGCCGTTTCGGGAAGCTGCGCCGCAAGCGCGTTCTTTACCTGCCCCCGCTCCTGAAATGACGCGATCGGCTTCACGATGATGTCGTGGATGTAGGGCGAGCCCTTCACTTTGCCGACGATCTTGGACAGCATGTTCGCCACTGCGGCCCCGGTGTTGGATTCGTTCACCGCAGATCCCGCCGGCCGCTGCTGGATGTAGGCCATCACCCGCCCGATCGCGAACAGGTCGTCCGTCTGTTGCGGGCCGAGAATGGCCTCCAGCTTGTTCTTGCCGATGCTGGTCAATTCGTCATTTAACGATGCTTGCTTCCCGGACCCATCGCCTGCGGCATTGGCGCCGAATGCTTTCTTTTGCAGGTAGGACATCATCTGCTGCTGCATGGTCTTCTGCCCGTCGGCCCCAAGCAGTTCGGCCATCTTGTTCAACTCGCGCACCTTGCCGTTGATGACGTATTTGCGCACGAAGTCATCCGGTTCCGCCGAGTTGATTGCCGCTTTCAGTGCCGGCGCGCTGTCGATTGCCGAGAATCGCTCGCTCGCCTTGCCGCGGGCGAAGTTGGCAAGGGTCGCCGCTTCCATGCCAGCGCCGGTATCGGTCGCCCCGATGATGGCGTTCTGCACGTGGCCGCGCAGTTCGTCCAGCGCCTTGGCCTGCGCCTGATCGGCCGGGTTGTAGTTTTTGTTGATGGTCTTGATCAGGCGCTCGGCGTCATCGATGGATAGCGTGCGCACTACTGGCGCAGCAGCTTCCTCATAGCCTCGATAGGCCAGTTGGCGCGCTGTCTCTGGCGCCGAAGTGGCTCCGTGCGAATGAGGAACTTTCGGCCCGCTTAGGATTTCATCGAATTGCTTGCGAACGGCGCTCGGGATGGTGTCGCCAAAGTCCTTGAGAGTGGCCGCGTAGCCCTCTTTCATTGGGTCGAGCGGGACCGGAAGCTCTTTGCCAGTAGAGTCCCTGAATGCTTGGTAAGCCGCCCGCACATCGCCGGCCATCTCCTTGTCCTTGCTCTGGAGCTGGGCTACCAGCGATTGCCCGGCTTCGTAGGGGTTTTTCGCGCCGGCCGCGCCCTGGCGGAACTTCGACGCGATGACGCCTTGCTGTTCATTCAGGCGGTTCGCGATCGGCTCGCCGACTCCCTGAATCCCGCGCAGGTCCAGCTCCCGCGCGTACTGCGTCGGGTTGCGCGTAACCTGGCCCAACAGCGGCTGCACGCCTACGCGATCGAAGTCCATTTTGCGCAGCAGCGACGGCGCATCGATCTCCCGGCCAGAGGAAAGCGCCTGTTGCGCCTCGGCGGTCATCTTGTCCAGAACGATCTTGGGGATTTGACCGATATCGATGTCGTCTTGCGCCAGCGATGCCTTCAGCTCCAGCTGGATCGCCTCCGGCGTCTTGTTGATAGCGCCATTGCGCATCTTGTCGGTGACGTAGCGCGCGACCGATTCAGATGCCTTGGTCAGTGCCGGGGTCAGCAAAGCGCCAGTCAGCGCACCAACGCCTGCCTGCTTGGCTTTGTCGGTCCAGAAGTCATCCGTCATGACCGGCTGCGTCACAGCGCCTGCGGCGCCGGCCGTCGCGCCCTTCAGGGCTAGTTTCGGGATGCTGTTGCCGATGGCCGGTACCGGCAGCACTCGGCCCACTGCGGCATTGACCGGGCTCACCACGTTTCCCGCTAGGCGCACCAGATCGGTCCCGGTCTGCCCCGTGGCTTTGCGTGCGGCCTCATACTCCTGATTCGAGCCGCGGATATCGGCGGTCAGCTGGTCGGGGCTGGCGCCTTTGATGCCGAGAACGTCTCCGGTAAACGTTCCTTCGCCACCGATGGCGTTCGCAGCGCTGTTGACGGCATTCACAAGCCGGTCAGGCAAGACCCGCTGCACCAACTGCGCTGCGGCATCGATCGGGTCTTTCATGCCCTTGGCAAGGCGCATCGGGACGCTGGCCAGCAGGTTCTGGCGATCCGTCGGAGCGGCCGGCGGGGCGCTGGCGTCCAGCCACTCGGAAGGAACGGCCATGCCGTTGCCTTTGAGCTTCGTCACCAGATCGGCCTTGGTCGTGCCGTCCGGGACGTTTTGGATCACTGTCCCGTCGGGTAGGCGAACGTCCATTTTATTTCAGGCTCCGAAAGTCAACGACACCGGGGGTTGCCGGGGGCGTAGCAGTCGCCCGGCTGTAGTTCGGCAGCGTCGAATCCGGCAGGCCCGCCGCCCTGCGCTGTTCCATCAGGTTCGTCGCCTGCGCCCCCATCACCATCCGGTAATGCTGAATCGCGCCCTTCAGTTGCGCCGGAGAACTGGCACTGCTGAAAATCTTGGCCGCTTCGTCGCGCTCGGCCATGCTGCCACCGCCGGCAACGATCGCCTTCACCACTTCCTGCCCGACGATGTTCTTGATCGCGTCGAAGTTCGTCACGTTCGGGGAGCCGGTTTGCGTGGCGAAGTAGTTCTGGACCTTGTTGACGACTTGCATGTTGCCGTTGTTCATCGCATCGGCCAATTCCCCCAGCTGGTCCAAGTGGGCGTTGGCGGTGGATACCGAGCGCAGCGCGTTCCCGAGCGGGCCACTGGTGAATGCCGTCGCCGCGGCTTTCTTGGCCGTCACGGTGGTCGCGTCGTACTGCGGGTTGATTTCCATCACCCGGCCGAGCAGGCGCTGATTCTTGGGGTTGAGCAGGGCGATTCCGGTTGGCGCCGGAAGTTGTCCGCTGGCGATGGCCTGCGCGGTGCGCTCGCTGTTCTCGTCCATCGTGCCACCCTGCCCGATGCCGGCCACCTGCAAGTCCTTGGCGATGTTGGCCGCATTGTTCGCCCGCGAAGTGCTGGCCTGAAGCTGCGCGTCCGGGCTTTGCGTGTTCTTGACGCTGGACACAACCTGCGCCGCGCCACCCATCCCCGGAATGGTGAGCACGTCGGTGCTACCTCCGGTGTTGCGGACCTGCACGTTGGGCTTGTTCAGCTCCGTGAACTTGGTCGCGCCGAGTGCGAATTGCTGCTTCCACGCTGGAATCTGCGCAGCGTCCTGAGGAATCTCAGCGAGCCATTGAGCAAGCGGAACCCGGCTGATGGCCGAGTCTTTGAGCAATGGGTCGCTGTGCATGGCCGTCACCAGCGCGGCGGCGCCTTGCGGGTCGGTGATGTTTTGCGACTGATCGCGGTATTGGGAAATCCGTTGATGCCCAGCTTCGCCGAGAGCCTTGGTCGCCTTCGCCGCCGCATCCTGCGTTTGCGCTTCCGTGAGTTTTTGCTTGAGCTGAGTCTCGATCATCCCCGGCGCGCTCAGCGGGGCAACCTTGAACGCCGCAGCCCGACCCTCTGGCGTGCTCAAGTCTCCGCCGCTGGACAAGTGCTGCATCAGCGCATTCATGTCCGCGTCGGTGCGCTGGGCCTTGCTCAGCGAATACTGCGCCAGATCGTTCTGGTTCTGCGCCCCTTTGATCTGCATGACCTGGGCCATCATGTTCAGCGGCGATTCGATCTGCATGGGCTTGACGCCCAGGGCAATGCTGGAATCAATCGGCATGGTCGCTCCTTAATAGCCGTAGCCGCCGCCGGGCCGTTGCAGCATGTTCATGAGGTTGTTGTTTTGGTACATGCCGTACCCCTGCCCGATCGCGTTGGTGACCGCATTGGCGCCGCCGACGATGCCCGCGGCTTTCGCGTTCCCGGCCCCGGTAATGTTGCCGCCCGCCGTGGCGCCGTAGTTGCCGGCGTCGGCGTTGACCTGCCCCGTCGCGGTCTGCCCGGCGCCCATGACGGACTGCAAGGCATTGAGCTTGTTGCTGCGATTGGTCTGGTAGCGGTTATAGGCTCCGCCGTATTCCTGGCTGGCCTGCCCCTGTGTGTAGGCGGTCATGTCCTTGGCCGCACGTCCCGCCAGGAGGCCACCGCGCGCCGCAGCGGTGTTGTCCAGCGCCTTCTGGCCCTCGGACAGCCGGAACGCATAGCCCGGATCAGCCTGATAGTCGGCCATGCTGAAATCTTTCATCAGCGAGCCGTATGCCGGGTCAGTGGGGTCGCCCTGCGCTTGGCCTCCCGCTACCGGCTTTCCGTCCAGGCTGGTTGCCGCCGGCCCAGGGGTCAGCCCAAGCAGCGTCATCATGCGGTTTTGCGCGCCCAGCCCGGCTTGACGGTAGGGGTCATTGAGTTCGATCTGCTTGTTGAGAACGTCGCGCGCGAGCTGGTTCGCATCCGCTGCGGATTTAACCTGCGCATCGGCGGCGTCCTTCGCCGCGCCGGCACCCATGACGCCACCGACAACCGCCGCCGCCGGGCCGGCGTACTTCGCAACGGTGTCCCAGATGCCGCCGCCACCTCCAGCACCGCCGCCCGCCCCCGCCGCAGCAGTGGCGCCAAGGCCAGCAGGGGCCGTCATTCCGGCCGAAGTACCTTCCAGGATGCCAGTTCCGGCTCCAGCGGCTCCGGTGCCTGCGCCCAAGCCTGCCGGCGCGGCCATACCAGCGGATGAGCCTTGAAGCGCGCCGCCCGCCGCCGTAGTGCCGCCAGCCGCCCCTGTACCGCCTGCGGCGCTCAGCGGAGCCAGATCAGTCCCCGCGGCACCGCCTACCGACATTGGCCCGCCCACAACAGCTCCAGCGCCGCCGCCCGCAGCTCCCGCCCCCATGACCGGGTTCGTGCCGAAACTCAGCGCCGCATTGATCCCAGGCGAAACACCAGCAGCAAACCCGGGCGCCATCATCGCCGCAGCCGTCAGGAACTGCTGCATGGTCGTGTCCGGCGGGATCACGCCATCCTTGATGTACTGACCGTAGAGGTCATACATTTCCTGCGTGTCGCCGACGCTGTTGTGCCCGGCGATCTTGTCGCGCAGGTAGCCGGTGGGTGTCCACTGCGCACCGATCCCGCCGCCGCCTTCGGCGCCCATCCCGCCATTGAGTTGGTCATAGCTGGTGTGGAAGGTGTCGCCGTTGTCCGCAGTCTGGTTCAGATCCCGCGCGCCGAAGGCTTGGCCCGGTGCGACTGCTCCCGAGCCTGAAGTGGCCGTGCGGTACAGCTTGTTGCGCATCCATGCGAGCTGGTCAGGAGAGAGGTTTGCTGCCATGTGCGTCCTTCAGTGTTCAGTTCGATCCGGCTTCACGCTGCGCCTTGCGCTTGCGCAGTTCGCTCAATAGGTGGCTCGGCGTTGCAAAGTGGTCGTTGGGCTGACTCGGAACTTTTGCGATCAGTTCGCGCAGTTCCTCCGCGTCTTTCTCGCTCAGGCCGCTGGTGTCGGGCTCGTTCATCAGCTGATCTTTCGCGCGTTGTTGTCGGCCACAAGGCCGGAAATCATTGCGTAGGCCGAGATCAGGACCAGCTCAATTACTTGCCCGACATTGGCTCCGCCGGCCAGTGCCGCATTGACGGTGTTCGCAATGTTGTTGGCCGTGCAGTAGGTTTCCAGGTTCTGCGCCGCCGTGGTCAGCGCCGTCGCATTGGCCCCGCCGACGTTGTTCAGCCCGGTCAGGCGGGTCGAGGCCTGCCCTATCGTTTGCGAAGCCCCCGAGATCGTCAGGCCAGTTCCGTCCACGATATGCGTCGTCGCCCCAATGACAAGATGCAGCGGAGGCGTACCCCCTCCATTCACCCCAAGCGTCGTCAGTTCCGCATTCGCCCCATTCATCCCCAGGGATGCATAGCCGTAGGCGCCGGCTTGGGACTGGGCGTTCGTCGCGATGAAATTCGCCGCGGTCGCCGCCCCATCGGGAACCGCAAGGACCGACGTGTTGCCGTTTGCAGATGAAGTCTTGAAGCGGGTCCAGTTCCCCGCCGAGGCGCCGCCGCTCGCGTTGTTCAGCAGGACATTCAGGGTATTGCCAGAGAACAGCAGATCCTTGAGCAGCGTCTGCTTTGTCGCATCGAATGCGGCAACCTGCGTGCCGCCGATCGACACATTGATGGGAGGATTCGCCCCGCCATTGATCCCGTAGGTGGTCAATTCGGCGTTCGCGCCATTCATGCCCCAAGAGGCGTATCCATACGCGCCTGACAGAGTGGGCGTGTTGGTCGCAAGGAAGTTCGAGGCCGTCGCCGTCCCGTTGGGCACGACAACTACGGTGCTGTTTCCATTTGTCGTGTCGGACTGGAAGCGTGTCCAGGTACCGGCCGAACCACCCCCGCCGGCATTGTTGATCAGGATACCCCTGGTGCCGCCGGCCGTGTCGAATGTGGCAATGGTCGTCGTGCCGATCTTGACATCCAGCGGTGGCGGTGCCGGCACAGTTCCCAGGTTCAGCGTCGTCAGTTCCGCCCTGGCACCGTTCATGCCCAGGCTGGCATAGCTGAAATTGACCGGGCTCGAGTTGTTCGCCGCGATCAGCGCCGAGGCCGTTGCCGAGCCCTCCGGGATCGCCCCGACGTAGGTGGCGGTATTCGCCGTCTGCGACTGGAACAGTGTCCAATTTGGCACCGTGGCGCCGTTGCAGACGATCTTGATGCGCCGGCCGTTGCCGATAAAGTTTACATTCCCCTCGAAGTCCGACCCGTAGCGGCTGACCCTTGCCGTGGCGTCGGTGACAACATCAGGCGCGTCCGACCAAGTGACGGTCATGTCGCCCCAATCGATGCTCCACGGCACCAGGTTGTCCTCGAACACCGAAGCGAAAACCAGCCCCTGCTGGGTCATGTCCAGATAGGTGTTCGGGTCCAGCACATCCCCGGTATCGACCAGGATGTCATAGACCTTATCGCCTGCGGCCGAGACCGCCGCGTTGTGCACCGACAGCACAAAGCGCACCGTTCTGCGGTCGCTGGCCACCAGCTTGGATTGGATCAGCAGGTCGTACTCGATGCCATCCAGGATCGTCCTGCTCTGCGGGCTCCAGGCGTTGGGCACCAGCATGCGCAAGGCACCCCCCGGATCCAGGCCCGTTGCCCGGGATTCAATCTGCATCGCCGGCCAGTGCGGGCAGCCCTCGGCAGCTCCCGACAGGTTCCCGCAGGCGATGCCATGAAAGCGCGGCTGTACCGCAATGACAGCGGTGTCAACCCGCAGGCCGACCACGAAATGCGCGCTTGGGTTGGCCGCGAAATAGCTGTTGCAGGTGAACTTCCCTTTGAAGGTCATCATCCCGGAACGGGTGTTCCATGTGTTCGGGTTGGTCGCCGCGTACTCCCACCTGCGCGATACCGGCCCGCCCGAGGCCACCGGGAGCATGCTGAAGGATGGGACCAGCAGGCCGCTCACGGCCGGGTCAACGCCCGCACTGGCGGGCTCGGTGCCGGTCACCACCCGGCCGAGCGTGCCGAGGGCGCGCAGGAACTCCGGCGTGCCGGTACCGTCCTTGTTCACGATCGGCACCCGCGAGGGGAACAGCTGGAGATCAGTCGCCATCAGGACAGCCCTGCTTCCACGTCAGCCACGGCACCGAACACGGCGAACTTGGCATCGGAAATCGTTGAAATCTCCCAAGTCCGGTTGCGCCCGCTGCCGAGGTTCTTGAAGATCACGCGCGCATCTTGGGTCGAGCCCATGGAGGCGGTCTTGGCGCTGGACCAGCTGTGCCCGCCGTCGTTGGAGTAGCGCAGCGAAAGTGTTCCGCCGTTGCCGGTTTCCATATCCACCTGAAGCGACGGAAAAAACAGGCGCTTCTGCTCCTTTTCCATGGTCTGCGTCGTGCGCAACCGCTTGATCGGGTTGCCTTGGTCCAGGTTGGAGCCCAGTTCCAGCTTGTAGAAGTTCCCGACCTGATAATCGCCGACGAGGTGGTCGAAGTTCCAGAACACATGACAGGCCGCGCGCCACATGTGATCGGTGCCAAATGTCGGCTCCCGCCAGGACCGCTCATGCCACTGGTCCGTGGTGGAATCGTAGACCCATGTCCTGTCGGCGGTCGGGAAGTTCAGCACGTAGAAGGCGTGCCCCTCCTGCTGATAAGTGAAGGCCCGCGCATCGGACACCGTGGTGTAACTTTGCAGCGCCTTTTCGACGCCATGAGTTGACACCCGAACCGGCGTGTAGCCCTGGGCCTTCCACACCACACCGCCGCCGCGGTCATCGGTGCCGAGCCAGAACATCGTGTTTTCCAGCTTGGCAACGGAATCAGCCGCAGCGCAGCCGTGCTCGATGAAGGTGTTTCCCGAGCGCTCGAACGGGAAACTCGCATTCCCGGTGTTGACCCACAGTTCAACCGAGCTGTCCCCGAACAGCCAGAGTTCGCGGTGATCGGACAGGACATTGATAGTCTTGTCGGGGGATCCTTCCGCCGAGGCGAAGTCCAGGCCGTTCCAGGCCATGCCGTTGTACGGTGACTCGTTTTTGTAGAACTTCTGGGTGCCGTCACCGGTGACCAGAAACCAGCCATCCTGAAAGGCCGCGCGGGTCACGCCGGTCGGGAAGTCCACATCGGCGATCACCGTCATGATGTTGGTCGCCGTGGTGACAATCCAGCCGGCGGTACCGTCCACGATCAGCACTTCCGGGCCGCTGGAGGCAATGCCGATGGGGCCGGTTGCCGTGCCGACATCGCCGCGCTTGGTGGCGACATAGCCGACGGTGAAAACGACGCTGTAGACCTCGGAGCCGGAAACGACGTAGGTGGTCTGGCCCTCGCGCAGCATGGCGCGTATCGGCCCGCTGCCGATGGCCCCGAGGAAGGTCATCCCGGGCGTGCCGTACATGGCGATCACTGCGCGCGGCGAGTTGTTGTCCATCTCGGGGTAGCAGTTCAGCGAGCGCTGGGTGTCAGCGTTCAGCGAGCGCGCTGTGTACGACGGTCCGCAGAAAGGCACGCGCATGTCAGAGGCCCGCGATGAAAGCCGCTTTCGGGCTCATGCTGCCGCCGGCACTGAGCGACTGGTCCAGCGGCTGGACGTTGACGCGCTTGATGGCCCGGCGCGCCGCGGCGGCGATGCGGATGACGCTGGCGGGAAGATCGCGCTTGCCAGCGGCCAATTCCTCGGCCAGGCTGTATTGCAGCGCCTTGCGGTAGCCCGGCGCCAGGTTGTACGAGGTCGTTCCGAAGTCCGCGAACTGCGTCAGCTGGGTCTGCACCTGAAGATGCAATTCAACCGGTGTGCTCGGGTACGGCCACAGGTACAGTGAGCCCACCGGCACCGCCTGCTGGTAGTAGCCGGAATAGGACAGCACTCCAGGAACGCCCTTCACGGCGAGCGCGTTGTAGGCGTCCTGGGAAATCCAATGGATGGGGTAGTCCACTCCGTTGGAGCGGATGAACGAGCCGTCCTCCAGCTGGATCGGGCGCACGATGCTGATGGTGGCACCGGGGCCAATGGTGATCGGCAGGCCGGAGACCGTCTGCACCACTTCGCCGACATTGACGATATACAGCCGCTGGGTGTTCCAGTGGTCCAGCATGTCGTTCAGAACGGCCAGGAAAGCTGTCTGCTCCCCTGCGCTCAGCGTTTCGGTCGCATCCTTGTACCCGAACAGGTCGCAGGCACGATTGATGATGTCGCTGGCCTTGGTGGTCGGCGCAGTGAGGATGACGGGCATGGATTCAGCCTCAGGTCGTGGCGATTCCGTTGGCAACCAGGGCGGCGCGCATGGCGATCACCTGGTTGAGCAGCGCCGTCATGTCGGCATCGCTGGACAAACCGTGCGTGCCGGCGGCGAAGGTATTCAGCGCGGCGCCCACTGTCGCCTTGGTCTGCGCGGCCGCGCCGTTTGCGCCGAACGCCCCGGAGGCCGCCAGCGTGGTGAAGGCGCCGCTTGCCGGCGTCACGGCGCCGATGGTCGCGCCGTTGATCGTCCCCCCGGTAATTGCCGCCGTCAGTTCGGCGAACGGGATCACGGCCCCGGTGACCTGATCCAGCACGCCAAGCACGCCGTTTGCATCGCGCACAAGCATCAGCGGGATCATGCCCACGGTGTCCGTCACAGCCGCCACCGCGCGGCCCTGTGCGATCAGGGCGGCCTCGGTATCGTCTGGCAAAGTGACGGTCGCGCCTGAGGCAAAACCGGCGTACGGGCGGCTGAGGGTGACGGACATGGCGCTCTCCTTGGGTTACTTAGGCAGCAGGGCCTTGAGCTTTTCCAGCCCGAGGCGCTTGTCGTAGGCGATGCCGGCAGCGTCCAGAGCAGTGCGCAGCGTCTCGACGGTGTGCTGTTCTTCCGGCGATTGGTCGGGCAGCGGTGCCAGGCCGGTAGCCATCGAGCCATCGGCATAGGTTTTCGTTTCGGAGGCACGGGCGGCGTGCTCTTCCGCGTCCTTGACGATGAAGCCTTTCGCCACATCGCCATCCGGGTAAATCCACTTCGGATATTCCTGCTTCATTCTTCAATCTCCCAAAAGAAAAGGAGCCCCCGTGAAGAGGCCCCTTTCCATGCTCACATCGTCAGATGTACAGGTAGCCGATGGGCCCGGCCACATCCACAAACGCCGTTGGCACCGTCACCGTTGCCGGGATAGTCCCGAAAGCTCCCGTGCTCGAGCGGGTCAACACGTTGGGCGAGTCCGCGGCCTTCATCTTGCGGGTCTTGTCCGTGGTGCCGTTCATCTGGTTGCCGATGAAGTACCGCCCCGGCGCCAGCGTCACAGGCGACGTGAAGGCGAGTTGCTGGAACGAGTCGGCCCCGGACGTGGTAACACCAGCCACTGCCGAATTGGCCACAAGGGCACCATTCGTGTCGTACAGCGCGACCAGATGCTTGTTGGTCCCCACCGTTGACCCGTTCAGCACCCCGATGCCCGTGAAGGTGCCCCGGGCCGGAACACGAACCTCGCTCAGGTACAACGTGCCGGCCACGCAGACACCATCGGTGCCCGCCGAAGCGAACGCCGTCAGTGGAATGGTCGGGATGATGCTGGGCCCGTTCGGGGTCGTGGTCGTGGTCTGCCCTGCGTTCGGCATCAGCGCTTCGTTGCCGAATTGAGTCATCAGGCTCAGTGAGTTGGCGGGTGCCGTGGAGCTGGTCGGGCCGGCCGAAGCCAGCCCTTGCGCGATCAGCGCCGTTTCCGTGGAATCCGGCAGCGTGACGACGGCACCGGATGCGAATGCGCCATAGGCGCGTTTGAGGGTAACGGTCATGGTCGTTCCCCTTACACCACGATCAGCTTGGTGGACAGTTCCGGGTACGGAGCGCACCAGCCGAACAGCACGTCCAGACGCATGATGCTGGCGTCGTTGGTGCCGTCGTAGAACTCCGTGACCTTCACACGGAAGCCCTTGTGCTCTTCCTGCGCGACATCGATCACGCCCTTACCGCCCGGGGGCGCCCACATCGGCACCATCGCCAGCGTGAAGGCATCCTCATGAAAGCCGACGTTACAGGCGTAGGCGGTCGAGGCGGTGCCCTTGATGGCGATCGTGGCGTTGTCGGCTGGCAGCGCCGTCACGTTCTGGAACGCGCCGGTAGCCACCATCGTCGGGCTGATCTTCAGGGTGGCAACGCCGCCCGCGAAGTCTTCCGTCACAACGAAGTCCATCAGCACGCCGGTCGAGACACGGCTTTGCGGGTTCACCGCGAAGACGCCGCCGATGTTGATGACGGATCCGCGCGGGATGGTGCCAGTCACGACAGCTGCGTCCACCGTCAGGTTCGGGCCGGTCTGGTTCGCCCCGTCCACGGAGTTGACCGTTGCCGCCACGGCCTGGGTGCCGTTGGTGTGCGTGTCAACGTTCTGGTCCATCGCGTAGGCCAGGCCCAGCGAATCGACCATCATCCCGGAGTCGTACTGCTTGCCGATCTTGGCCGCGTTGTTGAACAGGCCGCCGAAACCCTGGATCAGCGCACCGTTCATGGCTGGGTTCATGATCAGGCAGCGGTTGCGGTCGCGCGGGGCGGCCATCTCGTCCAAGCGCTGGTTCACGCCGGCAATCGCGGCGAACGCGAGCGCTTGCGTGTTCGGGTTGGCCGTTGTGATCGTGTTGTAGGTCGCGTAGTGCGCCATCGCCAGCCCTTGCCGGTCGATTTCGTTGGCAACCGGGGCCATCGCCGCGGCGATCTTCTTTTCCAGCTTGTTCACCGACAGCGTGCGCTCGGCCGAGGTGAAACTGATGTCGCAGCCGCCCTGGGAGAGCGTCAGCGGCACAGTGCCTTCAGTGGTCGATTGCGGCACCGCAACCCGGCCAGCACGGTACGTGTAGCGCGGGGGTTTCTTGATGTTGATGGTCTGCCCCGGCGTGTAGCCCGCGGACATGGCGTTGGTGAATTCCGCCTCCCAGTCCCGGTTCACGTTCTGGGAGAACCCCAGCATGTTTTCGAGCACCGCCAGAGATTCCTTGGCGACGATCGAACAGGTGGCAAAAGTATTGCTCATTGCGATCTTTCAAAAGTGGCTATCGAGCCCAGCGCGCCCCCTGCTTTTTCCGCTCGGCGATGTAGGTGTCCATGTCGGCGGTCTGCAAGGAATGCACGGGCGTTTTCCCGCTGCCAATCGGGGTGATCGGGTCGGGGGCTTTGGAGGTCTTCACCGGGGGAGTGGCGGCAATCTTTGCCTCCAGCTTTCCCAGTTCGGCGGCTTGCCGGCCGGCGCTCAAGCCTGCGATGCGAGCAACTTCATCGGGGTGGCCGGCCATGTACGCCATCAGCTGGGGCGCCTGGTCGGATTCAACCAAGGCCTCCACGATGGGTTTGGTCAGCGGCAGTTCGTCAAAGGCTTCGCGGTCGAACCCTGGCAGCTTTGCCGCTTTCGCGTAAATCTGGTCCGTGGTCTGGGCGAGCCTGTCGCTCTGCTCCTTCTGCCGTTGCTGGGCGGATGCTTGCTCGCGCTGGGCCAACTTCCAGTCCACCTTGGCGTCCAGGTATTCCTCGTCGCTCGCGTATTGATCGCGGCGCGGCGCGGCGTTTGCTGGCGGCTCGGTCGGGGCTGCTCTCTGGCCTTGCGGTTGCGGAATTACCCGCTCCAAGGTTCGCAGGACACGGCGCTCTGCCTTGGCTTCCGCCTTGGCAACTCGCTTCTGCACGATGTCATCCAGCTCGGCTTGAGTGAACGTCTTTTCGGCAGCCTGGCCTTGCTGTTCGCCACCTTCAGCGGAGCCAGTGCCCGCCTCGGTCGTCGCTGCATTGGTCTGCGCAGCTACAGTGGTTGTCGCTTCGGTGGCTACACCGGCCGCGGCTTGGCCTGCCTCTGTTTCGAGAGTCATTTGGATTTCCTTCTGGAAAGGATTGGCGTTAGCCAAGACCCGGATGCGCTCCGGTAGCGGCCATTGCTGGCGGGAACTGCGCCGCGCCCTCATCGGGCAACAAAAAACCCGCCGAAGCGGGTTCTTGTGGTTCTGCGAATTGATCGGGAGGCGGTCCAGGCGGCTGCGCTCCGCCATCCATCGGCGGTGGCTGAGGCCCTTGCGGTGCCTGCAACTGCGGCATCCCGCCGTCGTCCAAATCCGGCCCTTGTTCGCCTTGCATCGGGTCGGGCCGCTCCATCGCCTCGGCAATGGTCTGCTGCACCAGCTGCATGACCATGTCTGGAGTCATGGCGCCACCAAGAGCCGTAATGCGGTCGGTTTCGGCCGCGTACGCCTTCACCAGCACCTCGTTGAACTTCATCGTCTGGTCGCCCTTGAGCTTCGCCAGCTCGCCCGAGGCCCCGTCCAGCGCTTGCCCGAGTTGCAAAATCTGCTGGTGCATCTGGTCCATCATCGCCTTGGCCTGCGGCGGGATTGGCTGCTGGCCGTTATCGTCCATGAGCTTCGGATCGATGGTCTTCCTGAAGCGCTCGGCCAGCTCTTCGGAGAACGGGAAGTCGTAGGTACGCATCACGATGTCCCCGGCAATCTGCATCATCGCCGGGTTGCGTGTCGCCAGTTCCGTCATCGCCGCGGAGGCTTCCTGCCTTTGCGTCTGGTAGCTCGGGCCGGTGTCGATCACGACGTTGAAGCTGCCGATATTCGGGTTGAATATCTTTTCGACATCCGCCCCGGTAATCTCGCCGTAGCTGTTCTCATGATCCGGGTCGAGCGTGGCCTGCTCTTCCTTGCCGTCCACCCCTAGAATCTGCACGACACGGCGCGTGTCATAGACCTTGGGAATCAGGTTGATCAGCACGACAACTTCATCATGCAGCCCGCGCGCCAGGTTGTCGGGGAAATGGAACGTCGCCGTTTCGCCCTGGACCTTCAGGCGCTGAATGCCGACGCCTGAAGCGGCTTCGCTCCTGATGCCGAAATTGGCGTTCTGCTGGCCGCTGGCCGCGCGCATCTGCTCCACCGCCAGTTGCAGCATGGACAGTTGTGCCTGCGGCATGACGGCGGGCTGCTGGCGTTCTGGCCTTGGGATCGCGTTGCCGTTGTCGTCGAACGCATTGAAGTTCAGGACGCTGGCCGTGCTCTGGTTCGCGTTCTTCCACTGGTCCTCGTAACCCTCGATCGCCTCGGCCGCCGCGATATAGGGAATCTTGTTCTGCAACGCTACAGTTTCGATAGCGCCCGAGAACGAGTAATTGACGATGCGCGCCGGGTCTTTCAAGTCGCGCACAACACCCTTGCGCACGATCTCGCCGTTGACATTCAGCTCTTTGCCGATGACCGCGATGATCGGCAGGTAGTCACCGGCCCAGTCCTTCTCATCGACCGGTTTGTCGTGCCCGCCGATCAGCTTGCAGTATTTCCACTTCGGCGTTGATGTGGCGCGGCTGGTCTTGCCGCCCTGCGCGTCTTGCAGTTGCCGGGCCAGCGCCTTGACCGTGGCAACGGCCTTGTCGCCGCCTTGGGCCTTGGCTTCGCTTTCCAGCACCGTCGTGCCGTCGGGCAGCAGGTACAGCGTGTCGGGCTCGTTGACGCAGTAGTAGTAGTCGGCGATGCGAACGGTGGTGTCAGTGACCCAGCCGCCCTTGGTATCGGCATTCCAGCTCGCCGGCTCAACGTCGTACTGGCGCCGGCATTCCTCCTTGGTTATATCCTCAAAGACAAACCCCCATTGGCGCTTGAGCGGGTCGCCATCGGGTGGGAATGGGTCAACATAGACCAGCTGCGGGTTGGCGATCGGGCGGATGACCGCCTTTTGGCTGAAACTCTTGGGGCTTTCGTACTCGGTGCAGATGCGCCAGTAGCCCTCGCCGCCGTAAATGGCGTGTTCGGCCGCAGTGTCGTGCGCCACATCGGCGTTGCTGGCGGACTGGATTTTGCGCACCATCCCGCCCAGAATCTCGGCGGTCTTCTTGCTGGCCTCCGCATCCCCGGGAGATACCTTGCACTGCGGTCGGTTCTGCCGGATGGCATTGATGATCTGGTTGCAGTGCTGGGCGGTGACGTTGACCGTCAGACAGGGACGCTGATCGTTGTTCGCCTTGCGGGCAGCGATGATCTCGGCGGGCCACTGCCACTTGTTGTCCGAGTCACCCATGACGAACTTGGTGTCTTCGACCGCCTTGGTCCGGTTGGCGCTGTAGGCAGTCTTGGCGCGCTCGAAACGTACCTTCGCTTCGCTCACGACCGTATCGGCCCCGCCGTCGCGCTTGCTGCCTAGCTTGTCGGGTTCGTCTGCCATCTATTGCACCATGTTCGCCGCGGCCATCGAAAAGGCCAGCGGCTTGGGGGTGAAGCGTTCGGGCGCGCCGGCTTGCCGCGCCATCAGGACGGGCCGAAGCTGGATCAGCTCGAACCCGAAGCGGCCATACCATTCCTGCAATTGGTCCGCGTCCATGCCGATCACGTCATAGGGCTTTGGCATGATCAGCAGCACCTTGCCCGCGGCATCGGCCTCCGCGCAGACCTTTTGCATCAGCATCGAGGCATAGCCCTGCCGGCGGTGCTGTTCCGGGACGATCAGGTGCGACAACTCCAGCAGCCCGCCGCGCATGTGCGCCGGGATCGTCGTGTTGAACGACAGCCGCAGGGACGCGGGGCCGTGCATTCTGGTGCCGGGTTTCATGCCATCCATCCTTGGTCTCCCAGATAGCCGCCATCGTTGGCCGACTGCTTCGGCTTCTTGACAGTCGGCTCTTCGTAGGCCACACACATCAGCCCGAATGCATCGGCGCCGTGGCTGGACCAGTCATGCTCGGGACCGAGCCCGATATTCCGGGTCTCGTCCTTTTTCTCGTGATACCAGCCCAGTGCCGAGCGCCCGGCTTCGGTGCTTTCGGCGTCGAACCAGATGCTCGGGAACATGCGCCGGCCAGCCTCAATACGGGCCTTGGCGGCGCCTTTGCCCTGGTTCGGGACAACCTTGACTTTGTAGCCGACCGCCTTCAGCGCCGATTCGTAGGACACCGCGAACACCTTGTCCTGCGTGGCGCCGTCATGCGGGAGCCAGAACTGAGCCCGATCGGGCGTGTAGCCCTTGTCGCGCAGCCAACGCAAATGCGCCTCCAGCGGCTGCCCAACGGCCTCGTAATAGTCCCGGGTCCGAATTTCCTTGCCGATAAACTGCGCCGGCCACATCGAAAACGCATCCGCTCTGGCGCCGGTCCCGCCGATGTCCACGAACAGCCGGATCGTCATCAGCGGATCGAATGGAACGCGGGAAATGCGCCCTTCAGCCTTGGCCTTGGTCAGGCTCGCCGCGTAGTAGGCGCCCTCAACGACCGTGAGGTAAGCGCCTTCCCAGATGTACTCGTAGCTGTCGGGCCGCTCGGCCAGGTCTTTCTGCCGCAGGCGCTCGAGGATGGCCGGGAACCAGGGGTTATCCCGCCAGTTCATCTCCACGACCTTGTAGCGCGGGTCGTTAGCGGCCTTGAAGCGCTTATCGGTGGCGCTGCCCTTGCGCTTCGGGTTCCACGTCACCCACAGCTCGCTGTCCTCTTCACGCAGCGACGGCAGCAGGATCGCCCAAGCATCCTCGGTAACCGGCTCGCCCTCATCCACCCAGCACAGCAGGATCCGGCTCTTGGACTTGATGCTTTCGATACTGCGGTCCAGGCCCGCAAAGGAGTACGAAATCCGCCCGTCCTTGGTGCGGATGTACTTCTCGCCGATGTCGAAGTGCTCGGCCAGCCATGGCTCCGATCGGATTGCCGCCTTGACCTCCTCCAGGCTGGAGTCCTCCAGCGAATTCATGAACTGCCGGCCGCACAGGATGATCCCCTCGCGTCCCGCCTTGCTCCAGATATAGGCGCGAACCGCCGTCATCTTGGCGAAGCTGCGCGTCTTGGCAGATCCGCGCCCGCCGTAGGCCCCCCTTACATCCGCCTCCCCGTCAAAAACAGGGATCAGCTTGGGTGGGAGTTCAAGCCGTACTGTCGCAGCCATTCAATGCGGCGCGACGAGCTCAATGCGGCTCACGGTCTCGACTGGCCCGCCGCCCGGTCCTGTGTGCTCAATGGCGTTCAGGCGCGGATGCATGTACGGCGCCGCATCCTTGGCCACGTCGGCGGCCTGGGCCATCAGCCGCAGTTTAAGCCCGGCGTCCTTTTCCTTTTTCGCCTGCTTGGCGAATGCCCACATCGAAGCCAGCATGATCTCCAGGGGAGTGACGCCGGTTGCGGCGGCCCGATCTGCGATCTCGCGAGTCTTCTTGGTGGCAGAGCCTACTTTTCGCCCAGCATTGGCACGCTTTCCGCCGCGCCCGTTTGATTTCTTTGATTGCGATTGATTCTTTTCGATTGAGGCCATGTCAGTCCTCGCTCACTTATCACTGCACCTTGCGGCGCGACACCGGAGAACTGCCGGCTCAGTTTGTGGGGGAATTACCCCGGAGTGCCGCGCTGCTGCATCTGCTGGAATTGCTCCGGCGACAGCGGCTGTTGGCCCATTGCCTGCGCTTCCTGCACGTGCAGCTTGTAGGCCCGCCCGTTGATGTCCGCGGCGGCGTTGGAGGCCATGCCGGAGCCCAGGAGGGCGAGCCGGTTCTGCGGCAGCAGGCGCCCAATCAGGGCCTGCATCAAGCCGTTGGGCAGCGTCGGTTGGATCGGGTCGGCCATTACTGCCCGCTGTAGCTGTTGAAAAGCTTCACCGCCAGCGGCTTGGCGATCTGGGCGTTGAAACGGTCCAGCGCCCAGGTCAGGGCCTCGGCCGGGAAATCCACCTCGGCGCGGCGCTTGCCGGCGTACTGCACTTCCAGGTGCTTGGGATCGTCCCCGGTCAGGGTCATCTGGAACCGGTCGTCCAGCGCGGAGGGTTTGTGCTTGGCGGTGGAGGGACGCCCGATCGAAGCCACTTCGGCGAACTCGCGCAGGACTTCGGCGCGGATCATGGCTTCGGTGATTTCCATTCGGCTTCCTTCAAAATTGGTCCGGCTCGGCGCCCAGCCGCCCGGAGGGAGATACGGGCTGGTGCTGGGCGTCGTCCGGTGGCTGAAGGTTTGCCCACCTAACAGCTGGGGGCCGCCTTGCCTTCGCGGAACCATTGCGGCCGGCGTTAGTTGTTTGGCGGGTTTAGTGGTAATTCAGAGAAATTCAGCCTATTTGGCTACTGCGCGCCGGTTAGGCTTCTACACGCGGCTGCGCTTGCTGCATCACCGCCAGCGGCGGCAGGCCAAGTGGCTGCCAGCAGCCTGCTGGCGTTACTTCTGCCCGAGCCTTGGCGATCGGATCGGTCAGCTCGCGGGCGAAGATGCGGAACTCCACGCCAAAGTGATCCATCAGCTCGCGGCAGTACGCCTCAGCCTGCTCGCGCTCGTTGGCGTAATAGACCTTCACATCAACATCGAAGCTGCGCTGCACAATGGCGTACTTCATCGGCTTGGGCAGCGCGTTGCGCAGCGCTGCGGCCATTTGCTCGGCCTGCGCCTCGTTGTCAAACTCGCCCAGCGTCTCAAGGCTGCTGCGCGGGCCGTCAGCGTATTTCTGGCCGACTGGCAGCGTTTGGCGCTCCGTGTGGCGCGTGACGATATGACGGACCACCGGGCGCACCCGGATCTCAACTTTTTCCATGATTGCCTTTCTCTGCCGCCTCAGCGGCATTCCCGGCAAAGGGTTGCACAACCATCCGGGCCGGGGCCAGGTGGTCACGCTTTGGGCTGAATGCCCTTTAGGGTCCGGCGGCCGGCAAGTACCGGGGCAGCGGGCGATTGACCGGAAATGTCGCAAACCTGCAACTGCGCATTGAGCGCGCCGGTTTCGTTCCGCTGGCGTTTCGCGCCGAATGGGGGTGCGGCCTTGCGGGGCCGCGAATGGGGTGGAATTAGGGCGCTCTGTGTTCTGTCCAGGCCGCCGAAAATGACGATGCGCGCTCGGCGCGAGCTTCTCTTTCCTCGAAGTCGGCTATTTGCAAGCCAAGACGGCGGGAAACGTCTTCAATCTTAGGGCGGTCCCTTGTTTCGACCGCATGAACTGGCCGCGCGGGGAAACTCAGATTGACCAAAATCCCCTTGCCGCCCGCCTCAAACTTTGTGCCGAAGAAGTAGATCAGCTTCGACTCGATTTCCAGGGCTTCGCGCTCAGTCAGGTTTTCGCGCACCAAGCAGACGATTTCGCTGGCGGCAACGCCTTGGCGCTTCAAGTGCCTTAGCTGGACGCCGTGCCCTTCGTTTCGGTTCAAGTCCCAGGCGCGGTCCCCACAGCCCTTGCCGATGTAAAACGGCGTACCCGGCATATGGAGCTGATAGCCGCCGATTTTCTTGATGGGCGCCTTCTTGGGGTCGACATGGGCGTAGACGTAAAAGCGTCGATCTTCACTTCCAGCAGGAAAGAGATCGCTCCAGTCCTGCTCCATCAAGGCGTCCAACTCACGGAGACGAAAGCGCCAGCCCTTGGCCTCCTTCAGTTCCTTGTTACGCCTCCCAAACAAGCCGCCCCCAATTTCGCGGGTATCCGGCCCAACGCCCACATGACCGCGGCGGTCCAATTCCTTGCAGATTTGGTCGCGCATCAAAAGGAGGATTTCGGTCGGCAGGCTCTTACAGGGGAGCTTGCCAAATTCGGAAAAGCTCACTTGAGCCTCCGTTTCTTGTAGAGACACCCATCCAACTCTGGTTGGGCCCGACTTTGTCTTGTAACCGGCTCACCCGGCCTATATACAGGTGCAGCGGTTGTAACACATCAATGCTATCAAGTCCATAGCGCCAATTTGATCTTCGTCAAATGTCCAACTTGGGCGCCAGCGCTTTCATCGCCGCGGCCCCTGCAACCGATGAAGCCTTTTCCATCTCGGCCACCATCCACCGCGCCAGATCGCGCCGCCCGGGGCTGTCGTTGTCCGGGTCTATCGCGTCCTCAAGCGACACCTTGCCGAGCCCCTGGCAAGGCTTGCAGACGCGATCTCCCAGCGTCGGTGTGCCGGGTATCAGCTCATAGCCATGACCGCCGCAAACCGGGCAGGCCGAGTCCCGGTGCCACTGTAGGCAGATCCAAGCCATATCCCATGTTTCCAGCCGCGTAACCTTCAGCTTGATCTTCCAGCTGCGGTCAAACGCCAAGTCGGCCAGCAATCCGACGATCTGGCGCACCGCCGACTCATCCCCGGCGAACAGGCGCTCAAGCGGTACGGCCAGCGGAACCGGGCGAATCGGCGTACTCTCACCGCGCGCCGTGGGAATGAACCCCTGCTCCAGCCTGCGCGCCGCGAGTCCGTAGGCCCCGAGAACATCGCTGTCGCTCATCGTGGTTCGCTCGTCCACCGCGAGGCTGCGCGCGTTCACCGCCGATGAATATCGCTCCGTCAAAATCGTTGCCATTGTTGTGCTCCAGATTGATAATCCCAACTGTTCGAGGGTTGGGGCAGTAATCTGGAGCGGGCTGGCGTTGGTAGCGCTGGCCCGTTTCGCTTTTCAGACTTCCAGCCGGCGATTCAGGCTCGACAAGCGGGCGCCAATAGTTGCGGCATGGCTGGCGAATTGCTGCATCTGCGTGCCCATGCCCGTCTGCGCTGCCGCGGTAACCGCACAATCTTTCCCGGGTGACGGCGGATCGGCGCTGGTAAACCCAGACAGCTTGTTTTCCAGCATGTTGAGTAGTTCGCTGCACATGCCGAGGTTCTTTTCCAGCTCCTCCATGTAGCGCGGGATTTCCGGCCGGCGAACCTGTTCCGTTTGGGCGTACTGGCCCTTTGCCGCGTAGTCGTTTGCGAATCCGCCGGCCGCGCCGATCATTTGTCCACCGTTGTTCATCGTCTTTCTCCTAACCTAAGTTGATTGCAGCCATGCGGGCTGCGCGCTTTCGATTTCAGCTTTTCTCTCGTAGCGATCCCACATCAGAGCGGAGAGCACGCGGTTAGACTGGCCCATGCGCTTTCGAGCAGATGCCAGCTCACTCTCAATGGTGGTCAACAGCAGCCCGGTTTCTGCGGCGATCCTCTTGTTGCAGCCGTGCCTCACCAGAGCGGACATGACGCGGCGCTCAGAGGGACGCAGGTTCCAGGGGTCGGCGGGGATTGGCGGGTTGGTGGTCATGCTCTTAATGCCCATTCCAGCGTGTTTGCAAACCCTCTCTCAGGTCTTTCAGGGATGACCCACACCTGCACCGGAAGCGGCTGCGAGCACCATGCTTCGATCAGCGCTTTACCGCGCTCGGTTGTTTCGTAAGACGAGGTGTATTTGCTTTCTTCCAGCCGCTGGCGAAGTAGGCCGTTCTCCAGAAACCAGCGAATGCCATCGGCCACCGCTGGCGCCTCTATCCGCTCGTGCTGGTCGACGCAGCAGTGGTAGTGAATCAAGACTTCGATGTCGCTTGGGCTCATGCTGTCTCTCCTACGGGTGTAGCGTTAAGCTGGTCGAGCGCCCAGCGCGCGGCGCGCACCTTCCAGAGCTTTTCGGTTCTGCTGCCGGCGATCTCGCGCAAGCGCTCGCGGGTGCGCATCTGCGCCAATCGCATCACGGCAACGCGCTGCTCCTGCGTTGACTTCGATCCGTCACGCCCGTCCACGTAGTCATGGCACTCGCGCCCAAGGAATGCTCCAGAACTGTCGTTTGCCTTGTAGCCCAGCCCTTTGTTCTGCGCGCCCTCGTTGGAATGCGCCCAGACCGTCGTATCGGGCTGGCAGCGGCAATTCACCCCGGCGCAGGATTCGCCCTTGGCAAGATCGCGCAGGGCCTGCAATCGGTCGGCTGGGCGCTTCGGCTGCGCTTGCCCCGCCCCTGTTACTGCATAGGTTCCCCGTGAAACAGTTGGAGCCACATGCGCCGTTGGCCGATCCTCGCGCGGCACTGCGGGTTCGTGCTTCGCGCGGATTCGGCGGAAGGCTGTCCGCTTCATCGGCTTGCGCTGCTTCAGAGCCATCCCATTCCCCTGATGACGCGCTCGACCACCAGATACCACGCATAGGGCGGGAAAAACACGGCAGCAGTGGTCAGCCAGAAACCAGAGGCAAACACCAGCCCGGCAAGCCAGGATGTGGCCGCGACAATCGTTAGGAGCGCTTCAGCTAAGTATTTCATTTGGGCATTGCCGTTCGGTGTCTGCGCTTCTACGGCGGCTCAGGCTCGCGCCAATTCATGCTCGCGCGGGACACGGAATCCGGCCGCCCGCGCGTGGCCGCCCCCGCCGTACGCCTTAGCGATCTCGCTCACGTCCAGGCCTTCAGGCGACGAGCGCAGCCCGAAGATGCGATGCTCTGCGGTGTCCCAGTAGCAGGCTGAGAACTTCTCGCCTTGCGCCATCGCGTGACCCGCATCGCTGCCCATCGTGTAGGGCATGGACGCGGCCGGTACATCATGCCCGCCGATCACCATTCGGCGCTGGCAGACCTTCAGCAGTTCGGCAATGTCCTTGTGGTGCTTGCGCTCAATTGCCGCTCCTGCCACGGTCATTTGCAGCAGCTCTACTTGCCCCGCCGACATGAGCTTGTCCCACAGCTCGAAGCTGTATTCGTAGCTGAAGATGTTGGCTTGAATCTCGCGCGTGTTCGGCAGCTTGAATCGCCACAGGTCGCGGTCCTCTATGTGGCCCAGCAACAGCGGACGCGGCTCGCCGGGAAACAAGAAGTCCCATGCCAGCGTTGCCCCAGAGCGCTCCAAGTCGGTGAAGGTGCTGAACTTCTCGCTCTCAATGCCAGCGAGGTCTTCCAGCGCGGTTTTGTGGTGGTCGATCAGACAGACGTGTGTTGCCTTTTCCAGCATGTCGAGCACGACGGCACGCTTGTAGCTGAAGTCCACCAGATACACGCAGCGGCCGGTCACGTCCGGCGGGGCATCACTGTAAACGCCTGGGTGGAATTCGACCGAATCGCCGTACTTGTGCCAGAAGCACCATGCGGCGCTGAAACCGTCCGCGCAGTTGCCGTGATAGATCACGACGGGTCGAGCCGATATAGCGCCCTCACCCGGACCCGCCGTGGTCAAATGAGCATTCATTTCTTTCCTTTCTTCGCCTTCTTGGCTGGTTTCTTCGGTGCCGGCACTTCCGGTTTTGCCTTGGCCGCTTTGGCGCTTTGGTTTGAACCATTCCCATCCACGATTCGCCAGTAATCGGGCTTGCGGGAAGGTTGGACGGTTGCCATGTCAGTCCTCCTGATTGGGCAAAATCTCGCCCGTTTCCATGTCGATGGTGGTCTTCGCCACTGGCATCGCGCCGCGCCGCATCTCTTCTTCAACCCATGGCGGGACCGGGAATGTCACGCCGAAGGTGGTTGCCGCATGTGCCCTGATCTGTTCCATGTACTCGCGCATGGCCTTGTTTGACAGCTTCGTGGTGGACTTCAGCGCGCGGCGGATGCTGGGCCGCTTCTTGCCGGGCATGCGAACCTTGGTGAACTCGTAGCCGAGGAACATCAAGCGGTAGTAATCGTGCCAACCCTCAGCCGTCGCGCCCATGCCTTCGACCTGGGCCTGTTCGCTGATCGGGCGCAGGACAAAACCCCAATATTCCCGGTTGCGCTGCAAGTCGCGCGCCTCTTCCAGCGGCATGGCTTCCAGCCACATCGGCTGTCCGCTTTGCAATTCCGTCTTCAGCTCGGGCCACAGGGACACAAGCTGCCGATGCCCTTGCTCGGGCTCGTACAGGGCGACGGAATAGGTGTGTCCGTTCACGGCAGGAACCCCATGCGCGGCTTTTCCGGCACCTCTACATCCTTGCCGGTGATCTCCTTCACCACGGCGTGCAGGCGCTTGATCAGGTCATCCTCGGCCTGCGGCGGCAGCACGCTAGCAGTGCCCGTGCTGTGCACCGGGTAGCTGAATTCGTCGTCAAGGGTGATCGGCTTGGCCTTGGTCACGCCGCCCTCCGCTCGGCGGCGAACCGCTCAAAGTAGAAAACGACGGGCCCTGTGTGCTCAGTGACAAGCCCGAAGCGCAGCGCGTGGCGATAGGTGGAGTGGTTGTTGCGCATCACCTCGATGGCGCGCTCCATGCCGGTGCGGAACGACTCCACCGACTCGCCGCCCTTGCGGATGTTGCAAGGCACGCACGCGGGCATCATGTTGCCGATGTGGTCGCGCTCGGGATGCCACGCCTCGCCGGTCGTGCGCATCGTGGTCGGACGGCCCTCTTCGCGCACGAACTCAAGTTTTCGCACCACAGGCTCTACGTGGTCGGCGTGCCACTTGTCGCCAAGATCGTGCCCGCAATACGCGCAGCGGCCTCCGAACATTTCGCGCAATGTCGCGCGCTGAGCCTTGGTGAGTTTCATGACCAGACGCCCAGCCTTCTGCGCGCCGCAGCCGCTGCATGCCTTATTCCCAGCATGGCCTCTACGGATAGCGATTCAATGTGAACCAGAACCCGCTCGCTGGCACTTTGGGCAGCTTGAGCCGTGTCGTAGCCGAACAGATCAACGTCTACCGCCGGGATGGGCTTTCCTGCCTTGGCAAAACACTTCGGCCCCATACCGTCCACTGCGGGATTCTTGAGGGTGCGATGACAGCGGATGCACCTCACGGCTGGCACCTTTTCCACAGGTCGAACGCGGCTTTTGGCGTGCGCGCTACAGCCCAAAACAGCGGCGGCTGGCCGATAACCCCGCACAGCCACATCCCGCGATTCATCTTCAGGTGCGGTTTCATGCGATTTCCACCTCAACGGACCAGCCCTGCATGCACCGCCGCTGGTCGTACTTCCACGTCACCAGCTTGCAGCGGTCGTCAATCCCGAGCCATTTGGCGATCTGGTCCCGAACACCCTTGCACGATCCCGGCAAGTTGTCGTCATCCAGGCCGTTGGACGGGCCTACGCGCGTCAGGCTGATCGTGCAGGGCAATGGGGGCGGCTTCTTGCCAGCGAGCGTCCATGCGGTCGTTTCGCGCTCCTTACGCACCCTTGCCGCGCGGGCTCTCCAGTGCTCGCGGACATTCAGGCCGCTGACGGTGCGAATGGGGACGGTAACGTTAATCAAGCCTCCCCCTCCCAAGCCAGCCCGCCCCGGCACTTCGCACATTGGCTAAAAGTCACCGGGAGCCCGCATGCTTGGCAAGCCTCTGCGCTTCCCACGCCAGCCGCTTTGCAACAGTGGCCGGGCTGGCTATTTGGTGCTGTAAGCAATGAAAGTACGGCGCCTTGAATTCCCAGCTCGGGCGGATCAGACACAGGCAGTACCCTTGCTCGGCCATCGGCCCCGAGGTGCTCACGCTCCACCGCACACACGTCAGGCAGGTTGAGCATTGCCCGGGTGGCGGTGAGGATTTTTCGGGTGAGGTCATTCATCGGACTTCGCGTGATAGCGCTCATGGCATGGACGGCACAGGGAAAGCAACTGGAACGCCAGTTCTGCGCCGAAGTTCTGATACGTGACGTGGTGGACTTCGGTCGCTTTTGCCGTCAGGCATCCCTGACACAGGTACTTGTCGCGCTCGAGCACCTTGGTGCGCAGATCAGCCCATTCCTGGCTCGCCATGTAGCCGTGATAGCTGTCCCACCAGCGGGCGCTTTCTGCTTCCTGCGCGGCTAGGCGCACCGCCGTGCGGCGTTCCCGGTCCCGACGCGTCAGTTCCTCATCGAATGGGGCAACCGCGCCGAGTTGCTTGACAGGATTTCCAACCGACTCGCCGCAGTCAAGGCACTGACGCACAAACTGCTTTGATCCGCCGCGGATAGTTCGCTCGCGCACTTCGGTGCGCAGGCATTGGCACGGCGCCGGCATCGCATCAACGCCCGCCTGCCGGGCGGCTTGTTCGACCAGCTTCTTGAAGCTCATGACTGCATCCCTTTGTGTTTCGTTTCGGCCTTCTGCTTCACTGGCGCCGGCCCAGCCCAGCTCGAGAATCGCGTCTGCTCGCCGATGTAGGACAGGTCCAGATACCCGCAGCGCCCCTGCCGGTTTTTGGCTACGCTGACCTTGGCGTAGTGCTTCCACTCGAGCCCAAGCTCCGGGTTCGCCATGACCGGGCGCTTGATGAAAATGATCACGTCCGCGTCCTGCTCGATTTCGCCGGAGTCGCGCAAATCGCTCATTTGCGGCATCTGGTCAACCCGTTCCTCGGCCTTGCGATTGAGTTGCGCCAAGCACAGGACGCAGATTTGCAGTTCCTTGGCCAGCGCCTTCAGGCCGCGGCTGATCTCGCCAAGCTGGGTGTTGCGGTTGTCCTTCGGATTGAGCCCGGTCATTAGACCGATGTAGTCCAGAACCAGCACGTCCATCCCGGTCTTGCGCTTGGCGTTGCGCGCTTTGCTGCGGACCTGATTGATGGTCAGCGCGCCCTGGTCGGATACCTGCATGCGCAGGTACTTGGCTTTTTCGGTGCCATCGCAAACCCGCGTCCAGTCCAAGCCTTCGCCGCGCGCCGGCCGCTTGACCTCGGACAGCGAAACGCCGCCGAGCATGGCCGTCAGGCGGTCGTTAACCTCCATGTGGCTCATTTCCATCGAAAGCACCGACACGGGCCGCTCTGCCGCCATGTTCACACCGATGGTCAGCCCAAGGGCAGTCTTCCCCATGCTCGGGCGGGCGCCGACGATGACCAACTCCCCCGGGCGCAATCCGCCCTCGAGGTATTCGTCCAGGTCCGGGAGGTGGGTCGGCCAGGCGGTCAGTTCTCCGGCGTGCCGGCGCTCGAGGATCTGGCTGTGATTGACCATGCCGTCATAGGCGCTTACCCAATCGTCATCCGCGCCCCGGTTTTGGCTCAGCCCGATCGCCAGAATCTTCCGCTCGGCCTCGTCCAGAACCTGCGCTATGGTGTTGCCTTCGGTGCTGAATGCCGCCGCAGCGATCTCGTCGCTGGCAGTCACCAGCTTGCGGAGAATGGCCCGCTCGCGCACGATTTCGGCGTAGCGGCGGATGCTTCCCGTCCCGGACACAAACTGCGCCAGCGATGCGAGGTAGCCCAGACCTCCCGCCTCGTTGGCTTTCCCGGTCTTTTCCAGCTCATCGAACACCGTCACCACATCGGCGGGCTTGCCGGCGCCGATCATTCGGACAATCGCCGTGAAAATCAGCCGATGCTCGAGCCGGTAAAAATCGCCTTCGGTCAACAGGTCGACAACCCGGTCCCATGCGCCGTTGTCCAGCAGCAGGGCTCCCAGCACGCTTGATTCCGACTCGATGGAGTGCGGCGGGATGCGCAGTTGGGCAATGCCGTCCATGAAGCCTTCGGGCTCGAGCAGCACGGCGCTCATGCAGCCGCCTTGTTTTCGTAATTACCCTGGACGACCTTCTCAAAGTTCGCGGCCTTGACCAGCCATTGCAGCGAACAAGTGAAGTCCCCGCGCCGGCCCATCAGGAAATCACTCCCGGAGACGTAGGTGAAAAACCTGCGGAACCAGTCCACCCCCTCGTCTCGGCTTGTGGCGTACCTCGCCCCGCTTCGCTTCTTTGCCGTCAGCACCCATCGCCACCGTGCCCGCAAGTACTCGGCGCTCTTGCCGTCCCACATTTCTGGCTTCGGCTGCGGCAGCTCCGGCAGGACTTGCCCGAAAAGGTCGATCAATGCCACATGCGGGCAATCGGGCAAGGCCGACTTGTCGGCCGCAGAAGGTACGTCAGTACCTTCTTGTGAATACTGGCTATTGGCTACTGGCTTATGGCTTGGGTTCGATTCGGTTTCCGCCGATGAAACTAACCGCAAACCGTTTGGGTTATCTGGAATAACCGAATCGGTTATTAGAGTTGGTCTACCTCCGAGCTTCCCAAGTTCTTGATTTGCTTGTCCTTTTTCCTGTTTTTTGGCTATCTCTTCATCACACCTAATTTGATGAAAACCGTTTTCGGCCAAGTGAAAAAATTCTTTGAGAATATTTGAGACTGCGTTTTTCTCCGCGAGTTTTGTTGCGCCGCACAAGCGAAAAACAGCAGAAAGATCAGCCGGCAAGGGCTTCTCTGAACCGTAGTAAACGTCAAGCAGCACGGCATAGACTCCATGCTCGAGCAGGCTCAAATGGCGGGTTGCCGCGGCGTAGTCGCCGATGTGCCGTTTGTAGTAATTCACCCAAGCTGCCTCTTTCCCAACCGTTCCCGGATTTCTTCGTTGAGGTAGTCCACCAGCCAGCCCCGATGCGCCGGCCATTTGTCGCCGTGCTTTTTCTCGAGGTGGGTCATTTGCCGGGCGAACCATGCGCGCGTCTGCGGCAGCAGGTCTGCCGGGATGCCGCGCTCGTCCAGCGTCGGAGTTGTCATGCCATCCCCGAGATGCGCCGCCGCACCGCGGCCGGGTTGACTACCGCATCGGTCCAGCGGCCGTCAAAGCAAAGCTCGTCCAGCTTCTCCGCGGCCTGGCGCTCGCGCTGGGCGTCCTGGCGGGCCTTGATGGCGTCGTTCATGGCGAACTGCCAGCGCAGGGCCTCGGCCTCGTCTGAGCGGCTATGCGAGCCCCTGTGACGGGCTCTGGCAAGCTGCATCAGCAGGCGGCAGGATTCGATGTGCTTGACGTGCTCGGCGTCTGTCAAGGGCTCGACGCTATCCAGTTCCCTGTGTTCGCAGGGTTTGCCGGGTGAAACCGTTTGCCGCTGAGCAGAGAGTCGGGGTGGGGTTTGGGTGTTCATGGCGTGCCCCGGTCAGATGTCGGCTTCGGCTGGTTCAAGCACCATTTCGAGGTTCTGCTTGTCGAACCGATAGCCGGCGGCGCCAGCCTCGACGTTCTTGACCGCTTGCCGGAAGTAGCTGGGTTTCAATTCCGCACCGACAGCCTTGCGCCCAAGCAGCACCGGGATATAGACCTCGGAGCCGACGCCAGCGAACGGGGAGAACACGACCTCACCGGGGTTGCTGCGCAGCATGACGAAGCGCTCGATTACGTCCAACTGCAGCGGGTGGACGTGTTTCTCGTCCTCGCTGTCGCGCGCCTCCCGATACGGCAGCACGCGATCAAACCGGATGTCATCCCACATCGAATCGGCGTACTGTCTCCAGATCCAATGCGAGAAGCGGTTTTCGATCTGGTTGCCGGTCCAGCCGCGATACCGGATCACATCTGCGGGCGGCATGCGCTCGCCGGCATACTCCAGCATTCCAATGGGGTGGCGCACCGGTACCGGGTTCTTTCCCTTGCGCCGGAACAGCAGCAGGTAGTCCCCTGAGGCAATGCCGCAGTCGATGGAGTCGGCCACAAGGGACGCATGCGCCAGGTTCTTTTGCATTGTGCGCAGGCGAACCTCAAGCGGCTCTTTCCAGATCATGTGCCGGCCGGCGTACTCGAAGCCTTCGCGCTCGTGCAACTTGATGATGTCGCCTGGAAAGTCGATATAACTGTCGGTGCCGCTGTTGCTGCGCGGGATGTCCATGCAGTGCACCGCCGACAGGCGCCCCGGCATGGTGATGCGGGCCAGCTCGCGCACGATGAAGGTGTACTGCTTGAAAAAGCCTTCGTAGCTGTCGCAGTTGGACAGGTCGCGCGGGTCGCTGCTGTAGACGTACAGCCCGCCCACGCCAGCCGAGGCGAACGGGGGCGAGTAGATTGACGCATGCACGCTGCCCGTGGGCAGGCCGCCCATGACGCTCATGCAATCGGCGTTATAAAGCGCGTACTTCTCGGTGATGACTTGATCCGCTACCGTAGCCATTGCGGGCACTCCATTGGATTTGTGTGGTGGTTGACGCGCGCAATTCCTTGGGCGTCGTTCATGTGCTGGATCAGCCGCGAAAACATCTCGTCGGCCTGCTTGGCTTTGCGCTGCAGGTTCCTGATGATTTCCTGCTGCCCTTCGGTGGTCACGGTGTCAACGCGCACCGGTCGCTTTTGCCCGAAGCGCCAGCAACGGCGCACGCCCTGGTAGCGCTGCTCGAACGAGTGCGAGGGGAAGTCAACGATGTGCGCGCAGTGCTGAAAATTCAGGCCCCATGCGCCTATCTTTTTCTTTGTGACGAGAACGCGGGCCTTGCCGTCCACGAACGCCAGCAGCTTTTCTTCTTTTTCCTCTGCGCTGTCTGAACCGCTGACCTGGACGCAATCGGGAATCATCTGCTCCAGCTCGTCGCCCTCGTCATTCAGGTCGCACCAGACCAGCGCGGGCTGGCCGGTGGGGTTCACTAGCTTGGCGACGGCCTCGCAGCGTTCCTGCACGGTGCGGCGCCGCTCTTCGCGCTGCTCTTTCAGGCCCACGGCCGGCAGTTCAAACAGCATGCCTTCGGCCAGCGTATTGGCCTTGATCAGCGTTTCGCGTTCGATCAGTTCCGGCAGGATGAATGCACGGTCCTGAAACCCCATGTCTGAGGGCTTGCGAATCGCGTGCATCCACGAGCAGACCCATTGCCAGAACGGAACCTCGGCGTGCCCCTTCAGGCGCCACTTGATCACTTCCCCGCGCATGCGGCCCGTCGCCGAGTTGTTCAGATCGTTCTTGAAGAAGCGATTGAGCATGTCCATGTGGCCCAGGTAGCCCAAGGCCTCGGACGAGGTTCCAAGCTCAACGTAATCGTTCGGCGCGGCCGTCGCCGTCTCCAGCAGGCGGTACTCCACCTTGCGCATGAACTGCGTCACTTCGCCGCGGGTAGCGCCAGCAAAGGATTTGATGATTGAGCTTTCGCCGCACACCACGCCGCCGAAGTCGCCGGGGGTGAACAGGTGCAGGCGCTCATAGTTGGTCACGATGATGTGGCCCTTGCTGGAGCCGTCGCGCGAGATGCGGGCCTCGACGCCGAACTTGTCGGCCTCACGCACGATCTGCGGGCCGACCGCGCAGGGATTGAGGTACAGCACGGGCTTGCCGGTCTTGCGCGCCACGTTGGACGCCCACACCAGCGACATTGGGGTCTTGCCCAGGCCGCAGTCAGCGATGTTCGCCGCGCGCCCCTTGCGGATGGCCCATTCGGTCTTGACCGCCTGAAAGTCAAAGAGGAAATCCGGCATCCACAGCGGCTCAAACCCGTCTTGCGCGCCGGCCTGCGACTTGGACGCAAGGAATGACTCGTAGGTGTTCATCCCTGCCGTCCCCTGCGCCCCAGCCCCTTGAAGATGGCGCGGTCAGCGTTGTGCTTCATGCGGTCAAGCTCCGGTATTGCTTATGGCTTTCCCCGCCCTCGCGTATGTTCCAGCGCGTTCCGGTGTAGGGCTCGCGCATCGAAGCCGCGCAGATCAGCACCGCAGGCACGATCTGAGGCAGGCTGTCCAAGTAGCAGCGCCCGTCCTCGGTGATGGTGTACGGCTCCCGATGCGTTTGCGGCTCGGTGACGAAGCCTGCTTCTACGAAGTGATCCAGCCATCCATGCACGGTCGCCGGGGCGCAGCTTTCAAGGCCACCCGTCATGTCGTGCAGACGGCGCGGGGCGTGGGCGATTGAGCGCAGGAGTTCGAGCTGGCGCGTGTTGAGTTTCACGGCATCGCCCTCCCGATTTCAGCGGCTGCGCGGACAATGGCGCGACGAGTGGCGGCTTCTTTCCCGCTGCCCTCATGCACTTCGATGCAATAGAGGATTCGATTCAGGACCGCATAGCCAGCGTGGGCGCAAGACAACTCGTTGTTCACGCCCTGGTAAATCTCAAGGTCCAGCTTTACGGCCAGCCGCAAGGCGTCGGCATCGTTGTCCAGCGGGTTCCACAGCCTCGGGACGACTCCGCCTGTTTCAACGCCCATGCCAAGCGATGCGTACCACTCAGCGCCGTTCCCGGCCGCCTTTGCCGCCAGTTCAAGCAATTCGCGGTCGGTCATATCGCGCGCTCCACCGGAGAGGGAGCCGGCCGTTTCATGCCTTTGACGTTGCCCAATCTGGAGTTGGCAAGTTTCAGTTCGCGTCGGCAGTGATCCACGTATGTTTCCGCATCATCCAAAAGGTGTGCGTGCGCCTGCTCCCACGTGTCGAAATAGCAGCGCCATTCGGACTGCTTTTTGACTCTGCGACCGCCAATCCAAACGGAGTTGTCTGTCTCGCGCTCGACTGTCTCCATCGTGATTTGCAGCCTGTTGTAGCGCGCGATGTAGAACTTGGTCAGGCTCATGCAACACTCCTGATGCCACCGCGCGCCTTCAGGTGCTCGATTGCCTTCATAGCGCGTTCCATCGTGTTGGCCGCGCCGCTGATCACTTCGACCAGCTTCACCGCTTCATCCTCTGGCGCCTTGCGATCCGGCCGCGCGTGCAGCGTTTCATCGCAGGCGTGCATCAGCGGGTCGTACTGCTCGCAGTAGTTCATCAGGCGGATGACTTGCCCGAACGTAAGGCGCTGGTCCCCGGTGGGGCTGCAACACGTCTTGAGCTTGGCGTAGGCGCTCTCGGCCTTCATGTCGGGAAACATGAACGAGGCCACGTCGCCAAACTTCTTTCCGCTCTCGCCTATGGCCGTTGCGATCGCATCGAATTCATCGTCGTAAAAAAGCTTCACCTGATGCCTCCGTAATTTCTATGGGTGTTTAGGGGAGACTCGCGGGGCAAAAAAAGAGACAGTTCGTCGCATGACGAACCACACGAAGAAAAACGCCCCGCGCTGCGTTGTCAGCGGGGGCAAAGCACGCGCCTATTGCGGAGCGCGTGCGAGGAGAACTCATACGGGAGCTCGGCTGTACAAGCCGAACGAGACCGGGGGTATGTGCGGGGGTGGGCATGGCCGGTTAGGCCGAAGCCTGCGCAGTGATCGCGGGACCGTAGATTTCCTCGTACGTGACGAGGTGCCCGAGATCGGCGGCGTAGACGATCAGTCTTTTCGCCGCGTCAGGAGGAATGGTCTGACCGCGCTCGTAGTGGCCCACGTTGCCTTGGGTGCAGCCCATGCCATCAGCCAATGCGGTTTGCGTGACGCCGAGGCGCTCGCGAATTACCCTGATACTGCTTATGGCGCTCGACGCCAGTTGCGTTGCGCACTGCTCGGCCCACTTGCAAACCTCATCGAAGTTGAGCCCGTCGAACCATTCGTTTTTGTTGCGACCCGATGCGGCAGCGGCGCACAACTCAATCAGCGCGGACTCAGCCGACAGGACGTGCGCGGCACATTCGACCGTGTGCGATTCGTTCAGCAGGATTCCGAGACAGGAAACCCGCTCTTCGTGCTGCGCGATGCGCGAGGATGGGTCGCTGCTGCGGCCCACCTTCACGAAGCCATTGGAGAACCCGCAGACGTAGAGGAATTGGGGCATGGCGACTCAGGCCGCTTTGCGATGTGCTTGTTTGCTGTCGGAAGCCGTGACGAGGCGAAGGTAGGCCCAGTCAACATCGGGGCGCATTTCCTCGCACTTCATCGCGCCCTCGAGCGCACGCTCAATGGAGGGGCAATACTCTGCGGGGATGCGGTTGCGCGTCCACGATTGAACCGTCTGGTAGCGGTCGATCTCGAGTTTGCGGGCCGCCTGTATTGGGCCGCCAAGCAGATTGACTGCATGCTGGGCGGCTTTGGCTGGGTCGAATTTGGCCGGCATCGTTTCCTCTACTAGATTTCCTAGTGATGCTAGACCATCTTGTATTGGATTGCAAGCCTCCGGGTGAAATATTCCTGGGGATGCCAACCATTCACGACTTGATAAAGATCAAACGCAAGGCCAAAGGCTGGTCCATGGGCAAGCTCGCCAAGGAGGTGAGCGCGCGGGCCGGCGTTGACCCGCCCCTGGTGTGGCAGACCGTCCAACAATGGGAGGGCGGCGGCTCAGCCCCGAAGCGAAAGCTCTTGCCCATCGTGGCGCAACTGCTGGACACGAACGTCAATGACTTGCTCGAGGCCGCTCCTGCTGACGGCCCATCGGACATGGGTATTGAGCAGGCCGTTGAAGTGCTGGCCGAGGGCTTGATGGAGCTGCAGCAGATTGATAGAGAAACCGCGGCAACCCTGCTCGGCGAGTTCGCCATAGCGCCAGAGGGAAAGTGGCGAGAGTGGCTGCTTGATCTACTGGCCGGCTCCAGTGCGCAGCCGCCACCGACAGAGCCTGACGCGATCATTTCGCGCATCATCCCGCGTCCAGATCAAGGAAAGCCGCACAAGCGCAAACCAAGGCGTTAGGCATTCGCCCTCTGGCGTCGGCCCCTTCTTTATGTGCGAAATGACCAGCGCACAGAGGGAGAATTGCATGACGGTGCTGTTTCTTGTCCCGCGCGCAGGTGACGCGGGCACGATCGCGGTTTTGCGCGCGCTGCTGCGCGAAGCGATCGCAGGCAAGGTAGTCGGCCTGGCGCTTTGCTACAGGGCGCGCAACGGGGCCGATGAAGCCATCTATACCGGCACGTACAAAGACCGGCCCGCCGATGCCGTGATGGCCGCAATGAAGATCAGCTGGCGACTGACCCAGCTCGCCGACTCCCCGCCGTAATCAACTGTCAGACCGACGCTACCTACAAACGTAGGTAATCGCGGCTCGTCCTTTGACGCTAGTTTATCTTGTGTTACTAGTTTCTCTAGTATAGGATTCATCCACATCAACAGCGAAGCCCGCCCACCCAAAGGGCATCGCAGCAACAACAGGAGATCAGATGGCGAAGAAACAAGCGAAGGCGGAGTCGGTTCAATCAACTGGGGCGGCGGCGGAGCCTGCTGCGGTCATCATGGCCTACAAGGGCTTCGACTCGCAACTGAAATGCCGCGACGTGCAGTACGCCGTGGGCCAGTCGTACAGCATGGACGGCCACATTGCTGCATGCGAGCGCGGGTATCACGCCTGCGAGCATCCGCTGGACGTATTCAACTACTACCCCCCGGCAGGCAACCGTTTCGCGCTGGTTGAGCAATCCGGCGAGATCGCGCGCCATGACGGCGACACCAAGGTTGCCAGCTCGCGCATCCACATCAAGGCCGAGATCGACTTTGCTGGGCTGATCAAGGCGGCGGTTGATTACACCTTCAGCCGCGCCAAGCCGATTGATCCTGAGTCTCCGGCGCATGCCGCTGATGAATGCGGGCACGCCAGCGCCACGGGCAACAGCGGTGCTGCATCGGCCACGGGCAACAGCGGTGCTGCATCGGCCACGGGCAACAGCGGTGCTGCATCGGCCACGGGCAACAGCGGTGCTGCATCGGCCACGGGCAACAGC
>Ga0134124_10000194_pt1 | contig 55402 bp, 52 predicted proteins | sample KB304_FD_96880 | JGI IMG/M metagenome (GOLD analysis project Ga0134124, IMG submission 96880) | Terrestrial soil microbial communities without Nitrogen fertilizer from Kellogg Biological Station, Michigan, USA - KB3-0-4 | ecosystem: Environmental > Terrestrial > Soil > Unclassified ...
CTACAACGACGTGCACATGAATCCCGAGAGGCCGCACCCGCGTTTCGGCCGGCCGATCGCTCATGGCATGGACACCGTGACTCAGGCGTTCGCCGCGGTCAAACACGAGACTGCCGGCACCGGCCTCTTCCCGAGCGAAGCGACGATCGAATTCAAGCATCCGGTCTACATCGGCGAAGATCACCTGTCCATCCATGTCGGGAGACCCGATACCGGCGTACGCGAAGTCGAAGTTTTCGCCCAGCGGAAAGGATCGACGGCGAAGACGCTCGTGGTGAAGATAGAACTGATCCTCCGAACGAATCCGTTCTTCGACGAACGCACCTGGTTCTGCAACCTCATGGCCGGCTGGCGAATCTCTGCGCTCTTGGCTGCATCATGGCCCGGCTGCCTGTACCTCCGGCAAACGCTCTTTTTCGGCAAGCCGCTGTCCGGCAAGAACCTGGTCGTCCGGCTCAAGGGCGAGACCGACGGCGAAAAAGCGAGTGTCGTCAGCACCGAAGCCAACGGCACCGGCTGGACCCTCCCCTTCGTCACCGGAAAAGCGACCATCATGCTGCCCGCGTGATCCACCCTCGACCAACCTGTTAAACAACTCGTTGGCCGTTTTTTTATCTAATTTTTTATCTAAATAGAAACCAGGCCGAGTTTTTTGAATCGGGAACGGAGTGCGCCGGGATTGCGACCCATTTTTTCAGACATTTCTTTCATCTGCACTCCCCTATTGAAAAGTCGCGTGAGTTCCTGTTCTTCTTCTTTCGTCCACGAACGATAGGCATTCTTATGTTTTGCCCGAAGGATCTCAAACGGTTTTCCTTCCGGGCTTTTTTCTTCTTTCTTTCTTTTCGTCCGCTTCGGCACTCTGTGCTTGCCGCCGCTGATCGTTATAAAATTCTTCATAAGTTCTTCCACGCGTGCATCCGGCAGATCAGAAAATTCTTCATCCGCCCGCTCCGACGACTCTCGGAAAAATTCATCTTTCTTCAAAACGACCGGATGCACTTCGAGCGCCCGACGATTGACTCCGATCAGATGGAGTCCCGAGAGACTGCGGACCCGTGAGAGCGCCACATACCCCTGGCCATATTCGAATGTCTGCGACAGGTCCATGACAGCCGAATCCAGGCTCACTCCCTGACTCTTATGAATGGTAAGCGCCCAAGCCAGGCGGAGTGGAAGCTGAGTAATTTTCGCTATCACCTCTTCTCCGTCCGCTATGACCCATTCCATCGGTTCTACAACGATAATGAGACCATCGGTCGTTTTCACCTTGGGATATTTCTTCACCGCATCGAAACCCATCACCGTTCCCAGCGTCCCGTTCACGAACCCTGCCCCCGAGTTATTTTTGGTGAACATGACCGCCGCCCCCTCTTTCAATTCCAACTTCTCGGGCGACAGACATCCCCGCTTCAACGCTTCGGTCAGCGGTTCCGGTCCCCGGCACGCCATAAGAAAGAGATTCGTTTTCCCTGGGAGTTTTTTCAACTCTGTCATATTCAAAACATCCACATTCGCGTTGTGGGAATAGAGGCGCGTCATATCTTCCGGCAATTGATCCATCTCCACGATCCGTTCCCGAATCGTTTCAAAATGAGTTTCATCGACTTCGTTTCGACGGATAGCCTTGAGCAACCCGAGAAAAGAACTGTCTTCCTGCCGGTGCTGTTCCGTGAGATAGCAAAGCGTCGGCATAAGCACGTTCCAGGCATCGGAATCGAATGCGAATTCCACTTTCACACCCTTATCCGGAACCGGTGGCAACTGGAAAAAATCCCCCACCAGGATCACCTGCAGTCCTCCGAACGGCAGTCCCTGCTTCCGTACGTTCCGACAGACCCGCTCCACCGCCGAAAGGAGCTTGCCGTCGAGCATGGAAATCTCATCGATGATGAGCACTTTCGCTTTCTTGATCCGCTTGGCCACATACTTATTCTCTGCGATCCGTTTCAAGCCTTCATCCGTCGAGACATCCTGCACGCCGATGCCGCTCCAGGAATGGATGGTCGTACCGTGGATATGCGTCGCAGCGATGCCCGTCGAAGCGGTCACGGCAAAATCGATATCATGCTCGCGCAAGTAATCAGTATATTGATTGATGATGTATGTTTTTCCCGATCCGGCTTCACCGGTCAAAAAAACATGAGCGCCGGTCTTGAGGATGGCGAGCGCCTGCTCCTGAGTCATAGTGTTCGATTTTTATCCCTACAGATTCGTATATTTCGTATGCTTCCCCTTGGATTTTTCCACCGGATATTTCAATTCGTTTTTCTTCATCTTCTTTTCTGAGGCCCTGAGAATATCGATATCCAGGTCATGGCACATGATGAGGATGCAATGGAGGACATCAGCCAATTCTTCTCCCACTTCCATTTTGTACTTTTTGACGTGCTCTTCCATCTCCTCCTCATTCTTCCACTGAAAATGTTCCAAAAGTTCCGCAGCTTCAAGCGTCATGGAAATAGCCATGTCTTTCGGGTTGTGGAATTGCTTCCACTCGCGCGCGTCACGGTACGCGATGATTCTCTCCGACAGTTCTTCCAATGTCATACGCTTCTGTGATAGTGATTATTCGAGAATGAGCCTCTTCGGAGGATTCATCACGGCTTTCCGATTGGTTTTCCATTCGTCATTGACATCGGAATAGAGTTCCAATTCATTGCCGTCCGGATCCATGATATAGAGAGAATGCGTGACATAGTGATCGGTGGCACCGAGAATGGTCACGCCTTTTCCTTTCAATTCCTTGTACACGGACTTCAATGCTTCCGGTCCATCCCCGATCTTGAATCCGATATGGTACAGCCCGGGTTCCGGCGTGAGACGGCGCATCCCCTGTTCCGGTTCCACGCCGCCGATTTCGAGAAGCAACAATTCATGATGCGTCCGGCCAGAAGAGAAAAGAGCATAGCCACTTCCGCGATCCAGTTCATGAAAGCCTAGCGTATCGCGATAAAAATTGCCGATCTTTTGGGCGTCTGTCACATAGAGAACGACATGTCCCAGTTCCTTGATTTCCATAAGAATGCGTTTATTGACTGCCCGGCGTAGAACCAGTATAACGAGAGTACCGCAAATTTCCAACTAAACCAAGAAAGAGAGGAACCCGTGACTATGATCTTGCGATTCCCTCGTGAAAAGGTGCGGAGACCTCTCCGTCACCAGACAGGAAAAGGCCGCAGGGAAACGAAAACCCTGCAAATGCTCCGGTCGTCTCTCACTTCTTTCGAAGACCTTGTGGGCGCGAAGCCTTACGAGCATCCACCGCTCCGGACCACCAAGCGAGGGAAAGTACTCTTCGATGAAAAACAGGTTTGGGTCGACAACATGTCCCTCCTTTGGGTCATCCGGTCTATCGAGACCAAGAACAAAGGGAAACGAAATGAGCGCGTGCGCATCTATATCGGCCCCTTCGACGCAGAGCCCTTCGTTCTCCATTCGCTGGCCGAATCCACTTTCCGCCGCCTGATGCGCGTGTGGGATGTGGAATCCAAGGAACGGGAAGAAGCATATCAAGAATGGATGACGGAATGCGAGGACAAGAATCTCGATCCGGAATCCGGCAAACCGCGTTGATAACATTCCACGCGGCTTTTTTATTACCAAACGAAGTGAGCGAAGCGAAAGCTTGCTTTCGTTTTAATACCCGTTATTTTTCGCAATTAAAAACAGCTTGCTTCGTTGGATAGATTCATCCATTGAAAACAAACTGTATTGGGGCTAGTCGCTTCCTCCCCCGCCCGCTGACCCTCCACCGCCGCCGCTGAAGCTCGGCGGAGGAGATGGAGAATCTGACGGAGGAGAAGAGGAGAAAGAAGGAGTTCCGCTCGATGCGACAGAACCGATAACTCCTCCCGCCACAATGCTTCCTAGGTCTGATTTCCGAGGTGGTGGTGCCGGAGGCGCGACGGGAGATCGCGCCGACGGGGTATTCGATCGTCTCATTCGAAACTCTCCGTCATTCGCAGCTCTCATTCGTGGGGACAATGCATCCCACCTGACCTGAGCTTCGGCTGCCTCGCGTCGACGCCGCTTTTCTCTCAAGCCGGAAATAATCATGAATGAGAGTCCCCCGCTTATGCCAGCCACGAGAATTATCAACGCGAGCGCGAGAGTGATACTTCCAAGTGCCCCTTCGCTGATTCCCGGTGACTGTCGATTAACCGGTTTCGGTTCTCCTTCGATCTCGCGGATCACGCGAGCGACACCGATCTGCAGGCCCTCGTAGTACTTTCCATGGATCAAAAGAGGCTTCATGTATTCGACTACGATCCGCGTACAGAGGGCATCAGGCAATACCCCCTCGACTCCCCGGCCGGTATGGATGCGTGTCGATTTACCCTGCGTGAGACGATCTTTGATCATCACGATAAGCACGCCGTTGTCCTTGCCTTTCTGGCCAAGTTTCCACGCCGTGTAAACGTCCTGAGAAAACGAGAACAGATCGGTTGAAACGATGGTCGGCATCGTAAGGACAGCGATCTGGTTCGATGTCTTCTTCTCGTACTGCGAGAGCGCCGTCTCAAGCTCGCTCTTTTCCGCAGCCGTCAGGACATTGGCGTAATCATTCACGCGGCCGACCAAGAGCGGAACCCTGACCTCATCCGTCGCCAAGGCAGACAGTGCGAAAAAGGCCAGAAGCAAGGCACCAAGAACATTCTTCATGCGATCTCCTTTTGATTGTCAATTTACTGAGCTCTCCAGTATAAGCATAAAACAGCCAAAAGTCAACCCTAGAAAAAAGAAAAAACCGAGTATTTGACACCCGGTTTCACTTACTATTTTTGAACGCTCACCGCTTTTTTCAAAACTTTTCTCAAATACGTTCCCGTATGGGATCCCACTTTCACCGATACTTCTTCTGGTGTTCCGTGGGCGACCACTTTCCCGCCGCCGGCACCGCCTTCCGGACCGATATCGATGATATAGTCGGCGGATTTGATGAGATCCATGTTGTGTTCGATCACGATCACCGTATTGCCCTTCGCGACAAGGCTTTGAAGGATTTCAATCAGTTTCTTGACGTCTTCATAATGAAGACCGATGGTCGGTTCATCCAAGAGATAGATGGTCCGTTCCACGTGCTGCCGATACAGTTCGGAAGAGATTTTGACGCGCTGAGCCTCCCCTCCCGAAAGCGTGGTGGCCGATTGCCCCAGTTTGAGGTAGCCCAATCCCACTTCATTCAATGTCTTCAATCGATCAGCGATGGCGGGAATATCCGCAAAGAATGAATGCGCTTCCTCGATGGTCATTTCCAAAATCTGATAGATGTTTTTGTGCTTATAGTGGACTTCCAGCGTTTCTTTGGTGAATCGCTTACCATCGCAGACATCACAGCTCACATACACGGTCGGCAAGAAATGCATCTCGACCGCGATGAAACCGTTCCCTTCGCACGTCTCACAACGTCCTCCGGGTCGGTTGAATGAGAATCGTCCGGCTTTCCAGCCTCGGACCCTCGCCTGTTCGGTGGAAGCGAAAAGATCGCGGATATGCGTGAAAGCGCCGGTATATGTCGCCGGATTGGAACGCGGGGTACGGCCGATCGGACTCTGATCGATCAGTACCGTACGGGAAAGATATTCGCTCCCGGTCATGGACTCGCAGTTCACGACTTTGTTCGATTTGTAACGACGCTCGAAACGAGCCTGCAGATTCTTGTGGAGAATCTCATAGAGCAGCGTCGATTTTCCGGAACCCGAAACACCAGTGATGACATCCAGGCGGCCGAGCGGGATATCGACGTTCATATTCTTGATGTTGTAGAGATTCGCTCCGCGGATCTTTATCGATCCCTTATCTTTTACCCTCCGCGTCTGAGGAATCGGTACTTCTTCCTCGCCTCTCAGATATGAGAGCGTCAGTGATCCGGAAACATTCTTGTCAGCCGTGAGAAGATCATCGAGATAGCCCGAGACCACCACCTGTCCGCCATGTACGCCTGCTCCCGGTCCGATATCCACCAGATAATCGGAAGTGAAAATCGTATCCTCATCGTGCTCTACGATGATGATGGTATTCCCCAGGTCCCGAAGCGACTTCAGCGTCTCGATCAGCCGGTCATTATCCCGCTGATGCAAACCGATGGTCGGTTCATCAAGGACATAGAGAGCGCCGACCAATTTCGATCCCAGCTGGCTGGCCAATCGGATACGCTGAGCCTCACCGCCGGAAAGCGTATTGGCCCGACGATCGAGGGTGAGATAGTTGAGCCCTACATTCAAAAGAAATTGCAGCCGACCTCCGACCTCACGCATGACGACGGCCGCCACTTCCTGTTCCCGTTTTGTCAGTTTCAAAGTATCGAAAAATTCCTTGGCCTGTTCGATCATCAGGGATGTCAGCTCCACGATATTCTTTTTGCCGATCAGGATATGGAGCGCCTCCTCCCGCAAGCGGGAGCCATGACACACATCGCAAGGCTCTTCGCCATAAAAATGTTTCGTACCCAATCCGTTACAGGCCTCGCACGCTCCATAGGGCGAGTTGAAAGAGAACAGGCGCGGTTCGACTTCCGGATACGAGAACCCGTCATACGGACAGGAGAACTTGGATGACAGCACCAGATGTTCGTTCCCGATATGCACCTGAACGAGGCCGTCGCTTTCTTCCAGTGCCCGCTGAACCGCCTCCGACAGCCGTTCTCCCGATGTCTCCGGGAATTTCTTGAACTCTTCCAGCGGCAATTCGTCTACGATCAAATCTATATCATGTTTCTTATTCTTGGAGAGAATGATCTGCTCACGCAGGCTTTTGCGTACGCCATCCAGAAAGATCTCGGAAAAACCCTTGTTCAAAGCATTGTAGAGGAGCTGATAATATTCCCCTTTGCGGCCCCGGACAACCGGCGCCGTAATGATGAGCGTTTCCTTTTTCTTCGTTTCGGATGCCAATGCCTTTTTCATCTTATTCGAAACGATCTCGAGCATCTCTTCAGGAGAAAGCTTTTGGATCTCCCGATCGCACACGAGACAGTGCGGCCGACCCAGGCGTGCGAAAAGCACACGCAGATAGTCATAAATTTCGGTCACGGTAGCGACGGTCGAACGCGGATTGCGACTGGCCGATTTCTGATCGATCGAAATGGCCGGAGAGAGACCGATGATCTCATCCACATCCGGCTTTTGCATGGTATTCAAGAATTGCCTGGCATATGCCGACAGGGATTCCACATACCGGCGCTGCCCTTCGGCGAAGATCGTATCGAAAGCGAGCGATGACTTTCCTGATCCGGAGAGTCCCGTAAAGACGATCATCTTGTTCCGGGGCATTTCGACAGTGATGTTCTTCAGGTTATGCGTCCGAGCACCCTTAACAATGATCCATTGAGAAGGTTCCGATCTGTCTTCCGCATTTTTTCTCTCGTGTTTGACCATATTTTTAGAAATGTTCCAGCATTATGCGGTAGTCTTCTTCGCGTTCGAGGTGCACCACCAGTTCGATCTGTCCCTCCGGCAATGCAGCACTGAATGCGGGAAAATCCGCGAGCCAGTCGAGACTGACGAGGTAATCCGAAGTATGAAAAATTTTTCCTTCCATGAAAGACCGCGCCCGTTTCCAGAAAAACGCCAGTATCTTTCCGATGAACGCGCTGTGGAACGGAAGCAACATCCCCTTCCTGCTGAAACGGACGTAAGAAATCCCATACTCTTCAGCCAGACCAAGGAAGACCTTGAAAAATCGCGGAAAGAAATGAAGATGCTCATGAGAGTTGAGGCCATCCGGCATACGTCCGAATATTTCCCGGAAACGGATGATCTGTCGGCGCCATTCTTCTTCCACATTCTGTGCGGTCACGGTTCCGGAAAAATAACGAAGCATGAAATTCATGCCCCGATAGATCGGGCTTTCTTTCACTTTCTCTCCGCTTTTCAGAATGTCGATCAGTTCCAGATGAAGATCGATCTTCACGCCGGTTTCCAAAAGGGCTTTGGCCTGATCGGCCGAGACATAATGGATCAGAACAGCAACCCGATCAAGCTTCCCTTCATGAGCCAAGCGTAAAATCGGTTCCGCCGTTTGACGGATACCATAATCATCTGCCGTAACTATGAAATTTTCCCGTATTTCTTTTGTCATGATCGCTCATTCATTCGAAATGACGTTTGTAGAGTATATCAGAAAAATGAAGGAAAATCAAGACAAAAAAGCCCTATTTCAGGACAACTTTTCCTTTTTTTACGGCTATCCCCTCCGCCTGGAGCTGTCGTATTTTGGCAGCTGTTCCGCCCCGATTATACATGCCTATTCCTCCATCGGAACGTATCACCCGGTGACACGGTACCGCATTGTCGAAGTTTTTCCGCATAACGCTTCCGACAGCCCTGGCCGCCGACGGAAATCCCGCCCTCTTCGCCACTTCCCCGTACGACATGACTCTCCCTTTGGGAATTTTTTTCACCACTTTGCGCACCGTTTCGACAAAGAGGCTCTCTTTATTTTTTTTCTTCCTATGAAATCCCATACTCATATTTTGTGTCTTCTATTATACTCCAAAAAAACAAAACCCTGATTCCAGGAGGAATCAGGGTTTTTGCGGCACACGCGCTACTGTGCGGGCGTCTCCGGAGCCTCCGGCGTTTCCGGTGTCTCATTTTCTGTCTGTGGCTTCTCGATTTCACCGAACGCTTTCTTCAAATCAGCCCGTGCGGCCGCGATACTCGATTTGAATTCATCCAGCGCGGCTTTCACCGTCGTCTTCCGGGCTGCAACCAGAGCCAGGATCTGATCCTTTATCTGATTGTTCTCCTGACGCTGTGATTGAAGCGTCGTCCGGGCATTTTTCAAGCTCGTCTTGAATGTGGCTCGAATGGTCTCTGGGCTCTTTCCACTGTCACATCCCGCCTTCGCTTCCGCCACTGCGGCATCAACATCTTTTTTGAAAGCGGCTAAGGCTGCCGCCCTTCCATCCTTGCGGGTGGCTAACGCACTGTCGACTCCCTTGCGAAAGTCTGCTATGGCAGCATCGACTTTTTCTCGACGAAGACTGATGGCAGATTCCACGGCCTTTTTAAAAGTGGCGAGCGCTTCTTTCTTCGCGTCAGTATCCGCTTTTTCTTCCAGCTTCATGAACATCTCATTCCGAAGCGCATCGGCTTGGGATCGATTTTCTTCCAGCTTGCCTTCACGTTCGTTCCGCTTGCTGTCACGTTCTTCGGAACGATCGTTGATACGTGATTCGAATTTTCCTCCGCGATCAGATAAATTTTCCGAGATCTTGGCTGCCTGATCGGTAAAACGGCTACAGAAATCACCTTGTCTTTTATCCTTCAATTCCGCAAGCTTTGCTTCGCGCTCTGCACGCATGTCTTCTATCTTTCCTCTGCGATCTCCCGATTGTTGTTCCGAAGTCCTCTCCTCACTTCCCCTGCTATCATTCGCACCATCTTCCAATTTGACGGAATCAGACGTGGATGAACCGTTCTCTTTCGCCAACACGAACATCGGACTCATGAGAGATACCATGCTGACGGTAGAAAGAAACGCTCGTAAATATTTCTTAGATATTATTTTCGTCATATGAATTCTCTAGATTATTAATGCTTTCATTATCCTGATCGAGTTCTCCTGCTTCCCCGTTTACCTCATCATCCAAAGCGGAAGTATCGAGCGTCGATTCGGCAGAGATGCTCGCCGTGACCCCGTCGATATCTCCGGGAATCGGCTGTTTCACCACGGCCTTCTCAGTCTGATTCAGAGACTGACGAGAATTCGTATCGATGGCAGTCTCTGGTTTCGTTTCTTTGGTGAATTGCATATAGACTGCAACACCGAGAACGGCGGCTATCGCCAAGACTACGACGACACTCGCTGTTTGCTTTTGCGTCATAAATATTTTTTTATTTATATTAATTAGTGGGGAGATGACCCTGCTCCCCAAAGAGTGTCTCTATTATATACTCACTCTCTGCCACCTCAAACTCTTCCTTCTCCTAAAGGATTTCTTTGCCTTTTTTCTTACCTTTTTTGCCACCACCGAGAATTTCTTCCAATGCCCGTATTTCATCCCGTAAAATGGCGGCTGTTTCAAAATCGAGCAGCTTCACAGCCGCTTGCATCTCTTTTTCTTTCAAGCGGATAAGTTTTTCCGGATTTTTCGCGAAAATTTCCTGATCCAAAGACAGATTGGCGCGCACCGCTTTGTCGTGTTCGCTGTCCAGATGCTCCGTAATATCGTGAATGTTCTTCTTGATAGTCTGAGGCGTGATGCCGTGAGCCGTATTGAATTCCGTCTGCAGCTTGCGCCGCCGGTTCGTTTCGCTCAAGGCATACTCCATCGAATTGGTTATCCTTTCCGCATAGAGAACCACCCGGCCGGCCGCATTACGAGCCGCCCGGCCGATGATCTGGATAAGAGATGTTTCTGAGCGGAGGAATCCTTCCTTATCGGCATCAAGAATACCGATGAAAGTGACTTCCGGAAGATCCAGTCCTTCGCGGAGAAGGTTGACTCCGACCAGACAATCAAATTCGCCTTTTCGGAAAGAGGTGAGGATCTTTATACGATCGATAGTTTTGACATCGCTGTGGACATATTCCGCTTTGATCTTCTTTTCCTTCAGGTAGACACTCAGATCTTCGGCCATTTTCTTCGTCAGCGTGGTTGCGATGACGCGCCCTCCCTTTTTCACTTCTTCCACCGTCTGTTCGATGAAATTTCCGATCTGTCCCGGGTAGTCTCCCTTTTCAGGAATGGGCAGGACCTCGACGATCGGATCGAGCAATCCAGTGGGACGGATAACCTGTTCCACGATCTGTTCGCTCACTTCCCGCTCATAATCCGCCGGTGTGGCCGATGTGAAGATCATCTGACCGACACGCTCCAGAAATTCCTCATAGCGAAGCGGGCGATTATCGCACGCGCTCGGGAGTCGGAATCCATATTCCACTAATGTCTTTTTTCGCGATTGATCGCCTGCATACATGCCGCGAAGCTGCGGCAGAGTGACGTGCGATTCGTCCACGATAGTAAGGAAGTCGGGTTTCCCATCGCTCGTATGCGGGAAATAGGAAAGCAGTGTTTCCGGCGGTTCGCCCGGCTGTTTTCCTGATAGATGACGTGAATAATTTTCGATACCGTTGCAGAATCCGATCTCTTCTATCATCGCCAGATCGTAATTGGTTCGCCGCTTCAGGCGTTCCACCTCCAGAAGCTTGCCATCCGCTTCAAGGACTTTCAGATGTTCAGCCAGTTCGTGCCGGATCGAGAGGATGGCTTTCTCTTTCTTATCCTTGTCCGTAAGAAAATGCTTCGCCGGAAAGAGGAAAAAATACGTGAGGTCGCTCATGATCCTCTGGGACACCGGATCTATCTTGGTGATGCTTCTGATTTTCCCGGCCTCGATCTCGATCAGATAGATATACTTTTCGGACACGGGCATGATTTCGATCCGGTTCCCCATGCTTCTGAACTGACCAGGACCGAGATCGGCGTTGGTCCGCTCGAAAAAAATGGCCACCAAACGATGCAGCAGTTCGGTACGGGTGATCGGCGTCCCGACTTCGAGACGCATATTCTCTTTCTCATATTCTTCAGGACTGCCCAATCCGTAGATACACGAAACGGAAGCCACAATGATGACATCTTTTCTGGTGAGGAGCGACTGGGTCGATGCATGCCGCAAACGGTCTATCTCCTCATTGATCTGGGCGTCCTTTTCGATATACGTGTCGCTCACGGGCATGTACGCCTCAGGCTGATAGTAATCGTAATAGGAAACGAAATAATGCACGGCATGATCGGGAAAGAAAACCTGATATTCCTGGGCCAGCTGGGCAGCCAATGTCTTGTTGTGGGCCAGCACCAGAGTCGGCTTGTTCAGGTTTCTTATGACGTTCGCCATGGTGAACGTCTTCCCCGAACCCGTTACGCCGAGCAATGTCTGAAAACGCATTTTTTCCTGAAGACCCAAAGACAAAGACTCGATCGCTTTGGGCTGATCGCCTGCCGGCTCCCACTGTGATTTCAGAGTAAAAAGTGACATATTATCCGATCTTGCTTATGTGAGTACGAAGAAAAGCGCTGAACTTCCCGAAGGCGCGTCTCCCTGATCCCCGAAGAATATAGAGAAAAAAAAGGAAAACGACGATCAGTACCGCCACTGCGGCATCCACCTCCCACTTCACTGACCCGATATGGCGCCACAGTGTATGGAGTTTCGCCAATCCTGCATAACCGGCATACAGATAGAAGAGGTCCTTCAGAAAATTGCCCGAATATGTCGCGATAAGAAAAACCCGGAGATCCATTTTGATGATTCCGGCCGTGAGAGAAACGGGAAGCGTCGGCAAAAACGGAATGACGCGCAGGAGAAACAGCGCGCCGCCGTCTTTCCAGTGATGACCCACGAAGCGCTTGCTGATATTGTCGATATCCGTCTGGCGGACTCCGAAAAACTTGGTGATCCTCGTAATGAAGACATCTTCCAGCTTATCACCGATGAAATAGTACAGAGAGGAACCGAGCGCTTTCCCGACATTTCCGATCATGGCCAGCCAGAAGAGATACCACAGCGGCTCATGATGCATGAGTGCCAGCGACCCGGCCGTACCCATGATAAGTGCCGCCGGGATGAAGCTGATGACTTCCTCGAAAAATGATCCGATAAATACGAAAAGCTCCAGCGGCAACTGAAGCGCGGCGACCCTCACTATCTGTTCTATGAAGCGGAAAAAATGCATGAATGATCCATTACGGAACTTTCTTATTATACCCTACCCTTTTCCTTTGAAAACAGCCTCCCCGCGAACGGAGAGGCTGGTTCGTAAGCGAAGAAAGAGAACCTTAATTGATAAAGGTCAGAGCGCTTCCTTTTTTGCTTCCGCGTCCGGTACGTCCGATACGATGGATATAATCCTCGTAATTTTCCGGCAACTCATAGTTGATGACATGAGTCACATCCGGAATATCGAGTCCGCGAGCGGCGACATCCGTAGCGACCAAGATTGCGATCTCGTCTTGGGTGAACCGGCGAAGAGCCCGCTGACGCTGGGATTGCGATTTATCACCGTGGATGGAATCAGCCTTGAAACCGCGCTCTTCCAATCTATGCGCCAGTTTATCAACTCCGTGTTTGGTGCGTCCGAAAATAAGCACTTTTTGGAATTCCGGCTGGAGCAATAAGTTATGCAGCACTTCCAGCTTGTCTTCTTTCGGGCTGACACGAATGACGTCTTGATCGACATTCTCTGCCGTCGCGCGGGACTTGATGGCGATCGTCACAGGGTCGGTCAAAAACTTTTTGGCCAGCTCGGCGATTTCTCGCGGCATGGTAGCCGAAAAGAAAAGCGACTGGCGGGGAGATTTCATGAGGGCTACCAGATATTTGATGTCTTTGATGAATCCCATATCGAGCATGCGATCGACTTCATCGAGCACGATATTGTTGAATTCGCCTAAATGGAGTTTGCCCCGCTCTATCAGATCCTTCAGACGTCCGGGAGTTCCGATGACGAAGCTCGGGTTGCGTGACAAACTTCTGATCTGTCCGTCCATATGCGCTCCTCCGATGATCAAAGCGGATTTCAATCCGGAACCGCTGGCGAATTTGCGAAGCTCATCTTCTATCTGAAGCGCCAATTCACGGGTCGGCACGATAATGAGCACTTTCTCGGTAGCATGCTTGAATGTCTTATGTATGAGCGGCAGCAAGAAGGCCGCGGTTTTTCCGGTGCCGGTATTGGCGATACCGATCACATCCCGTCCTAACAGGATATGAGGAATCGCTCCGTCCTGGATCGGGGTCGGATGTACGTAACCGGCGACAGCGACGTTGGCTTTGAGCTTGCTATGCATCTCAAAATCAGCAAATCGATGCTTTGGGTTATAAACTTCGGTCTCAGTGACCTGAATGGCCTTCTTCACGAATTGCGTAAAATCAAGATCTCGCTCGACTTTCCGTCCTCTGCTTCTGCTGCCTCCTGCACGACTTGTCCCGCCTGAACGGCGAGGTGCGGTTCCCGATCGCGTTTTTTGAGAAGATCGGCTTCTCGGGTTTCTACTAAACATGTTGGTAAAGTTTGGAGTATTGAAAAAATACTCGATAAATTAAATCTTCCTCCACCCCTCGATAGAGATAAGACTCAATGAAAGGTTTAAGAATCTTACAGTTCACACTGAAGACTCTAGAGTAAGTACTTAATTAAAGCAGAGAATCGAATGACTGTCAAGAGAGCTTGAATCTTATTCCGTTTTCGTGGCTTGAGAGAAGCTTTTCAGCTCCTTTCGCAGCTCCCTGAAACGGGGCATAGCCTGCGCCACCAATGCCCAAAAGCGCTTGCTATGGTTCATCTCCTTCAAATGGCACAGCTCGTGGACGATGACATAATCGCGCAGACGCTCCGGAAGGAAAAAAAGGCGATAACTGTAATTCAAGTTCTTTTTTTCGGAACAGCTCCCCCACCGCGTCTCTGTGTGACGGATACTGATCCTCTCATATGGGAACGGATAGACCGTTTGGAAAAATCGGATGCGGTCCAAGATGAGCTCTCGCGCTTTCTCCTTATAGAGCTCATATTCATCCCTGCTTCCCTCGCGAAGAAAACTCTTGGGAGATAATAAGGACTTTTTTGTCTTCTCCATGATCCACTCCGCTTTGCTTTCCAAAAATTCCTGGCCCCGCTTGAAAGACACAAAAAAAGGGAGCGTCAAGAAGACATTGCCGCCCGCTTCAATGGAAAGACGGAACTGCTTCGCTCGTTTATGTTTCCGTATCTTTGCGAGAACACCGTTCGACAGGAGAAAAGTTTTTGCCATGCTGTCCTATCTCAAGTGTTTAGCAAAGGCTTCGCTGATGAGATCGATCTGATGATCAGAGAACGCATGGGAAGATTTATGTCGTCGCAAGGTATCCACCAACTGATCCGCTTCGTGTCTGTCCATCCCGCGATTCTCGCCCGATTCGAAAAGAGATCCGGTAGCGATCTGCTCGAGTTCATCCAATTCACGGTGAGTCAGTCCCTTCTGAAAAAGGGTATTGCGTATATTTTTAAAATCGAGAGGCGTTATCTTGCTCATAAATATGGCCGTATGATTTTTTGATTACTCGTGCTCCTCCTGGGAAAAAATTTCTCCGACCTTGCGGATATCGCTGTGAGAAAGACCCTTGTTCCCCCTTAATCCGCGAGTGATTTCCCGCAGGTTATGAGGAATCTCATGATAGCGGTCACCCACCACGCCTTCTATATGTTCCTGGATATGACCGATCGCTTTCGATGATATACCCTCTTTGCGAAGTCTGTCATGGAACTGACCGGTGCTCATCCTCCTTCCGCTGTTGCCACCGGCTGAACCGTAGAATAAACCTCCAATCATAGATATATGTGAATATTTACTCCCCTATTATACCCCTTTTTCTTTATTTAAAAAAAGGCGGTGACGATCATTGATCGTCCCGCCTGGTGCTGGATGGTTTCGCTCAGAATTCGCTGAGACGACGCTCATCGCGACTGCCCCGCCGGCCGCCGCGACTCGGATTTCTTGCGACGCGGGCTGCCGACCGTGGCGACACATTCACCGTCGCCGGCACGTTTGGTTTCGGCGTACGCGTGGGAGTGAAGAGGATCGGCGAAGGCGGCTTCTTCATTTTCAGGTTCTCCATTCGTGAAAGGAACGCCAGAAGCTTTTTTCTCGCTTCTTGGTCAGAGACTGCGATTCGAGCCAACACTTTTTGCGTTATGCGCAAAGCATCGTTTCGAAACTTCAGTGCGGAGGCGGCGCTTTCCTGCGAGTCCATGACAGACTCAACAGATACGGCCACCGCGGCTGGCAGGACGATTCTTCTCCGCAAACGCCCTGTCGTGCTGCTCCGGTATTTTACCGGGATACCCTCGACTGTCATTGTTTAACCCTCGGTTACTTCATGGTGCTGATTGCTCAAAACCTGTCATTTTTCAAAGCAGTGAATCGAGCCTTCCTCAAAGAAAAACAAAAAAATCCTTCCATAAGAAAGGCTCGACTCACGATGTTTTCAAACAACTTGGCTCTATTATGCCGACTTTGTCATAAAAGTCAATTTTTTAACGCATTCTATCTGCTTATGATAAGCATGTTCTTCGCTTCACTCGTCGTCGGAATATGATCCCCGGTCGGATAGTCTAAGATAGCTGAATAAAGAACATCCTCAGCATACCGATAGTTTTTCCCATTTCTCGTCCCCGGATCATTAGTAATGAATTCCTTTGACTTTCCATCATAGCCGATCACGACCAGCATGTGCCGAGGCGGGCCCGGCTGACGGAAATGGGGATTATTTAATTTTCTGCCATCAGCAGGAAGAAGAACGAGATGATGATCTTCCGCGGCGCGAGCGATATCTTCTTTCGTGATATTCCTCTTCAGGGACGAGCTTTGAATTCCAAGATATTCCGAAAGTATTTTTTGCGTATCGGCGAGCGAAGTATCGATATAGGTGCCGAATCTCTTTTCCTCGTATGTTTCCACTGCGAGAATCGATTTTTTCGCATCATCCTTCAAAAGCGGCTGTCTCAGAGACCAACGCGCCGCCATCAATAACGACGCTTCTTCGCACGCGTTTTGAAAATGAGAATCGCTCCATTCCCCGAATGGCGCCTGGACAGTGAATGGGACATCCTCGACAACAGGACTCTCAGATTGCATTTTGGTGTCGCCCGGAGGTACTGGCGTAAGCACCGGTTCTGACTGCTGTGGATCATTTTGAACAGACTGTATTCTTTCAGTAACAGGATTCGTTTCTTCTTTCTCGTTTCGCAGAACCATAAATCCCCCGAAGAAAACGGCTCCAAATAAAACAATGATGATATATTTTTTGTTCATACCATCATTGTACTATTTCATCATAGGATGAGAAGACTTATCCAAGAGACTCCTCTTTTCTTTGGATCCTTTCAGCCTTTCTCCCTAGCTTGAGAAACTGCTCTTCAATTTTTTCCAATTCGGTATCTGAAAAATCCTCCAGATCGATCATGCCATTCCTCGCTTTTTTGACTGAACGGATCAGTTCATCGAGTTTCAGATGCATAGCTTTCGCATCCCGATTCTGCGTATTCTGTACCAAAAAAATCATGAGAAAGGTGAGAACCGTCGTACCAGTATTGATGACAAGCTGCCAAGTATCGGAATATCCATAGAATGGTCCCGAAACAGCCCAGATGATAACCACGAGAAATGCCACAGAAAAAGCCTTTGAAGAACCCATGATACGCGAGGACTTGTGCGCGATTTTTCGAAATATCTCGTTCATTTGTTTATTTTAATATTCATTTTCCTTTTCAGAGTACACCGAGAAGGACGAAAAGTAAAAAATAGGTTCGAGTCCGGATCGTATCAAAATTAAAAACGAAACCGGAAGGCTTCGTTTTTAACTATGGCGGGGACGACCGGACTCGAACCGGCGACCTACTGCGTGACAGGCAGTCGCTCTAACCAGCTGAGCTACGCCCCCATATATCTATTGAATTTTCAATCAGCCAAATATCTGAGACAATTCTTTTTTACAACGTATTTTTTCCTGTATATCAAGTTTCACGGCCGCATCCAGATATTTTCCAACAACCACATTCACTTGATCTCTTTGAGAGGTATCCAAATCCTTCAACGCTTCCTCGGTTTCTCCGATCTCGTTCAGCATCATACCGAGCGCATTCATCAGCTCTCCCTTTTTCTTCGAGTCACTGTTCGCTATGACTTGTTCAATAAGCGATAGATCTATTTCAGTTTCGGAAGCACGGGAAAAATTCTCGACTTTGCCCGAGAGGCGCAACTCTGCCTTATTCACTTCTTTGGGTGAAAATTTTTCTACTCCCATAATTCTATTATAGATTTACTTGGTAGCAGGGGTGGGAGTCGAACCCACGACCTCAGCGTTATGAGTGCTGCGTTCTCACCAACTGAACTACCCTGCCGTAATTTTTTAGCTCTGAACTCGCATTCTCATCTTACTCCCAAAAAACAAAACCGTTTCCGGTTTATTTTTATCAAGCTTGTTGCGGGGGTGGGATTTGAACCCACGACCTTGTGGTTATGAGCCACACGAGCTGCCAGACTGCTCTACCCCGCTATATATATGATGTCTCTCTATTGTACGCTCTTTCTCTTTTCATTCCAACTGTGGGTGATCCAAGATTCGAACTTGGGACCTCAGCATTATCAGTGCTGCGCTCTAACCACCTGAGCTAATCACCCGTAGTATCAAAAACAAGCGCTTCCCTATTTTTTCCGCTTATCGCTCTGTTTACTAGGGCTTTGCGCTCTTTTTAGAACTTTCACAGTATAACCGAGAATCCAAAAACTTTCAAGGCTTTACCTTAAATAAGACCCTCTATATGCTGAAATTCATTTTCGGTTACGGCCGTAATGGAAAGTCTATTGCCGGGACGGAGAGTAATCATGTTCTGTAACGGCTTTTCCTGGCGGAGTTCCTGAAGCGGAATCACCCGCTTGAATTTCTTCACAAAACGTATATCCACCAGCATCCATCGCGGTTTTTCTTTCGTCGCCTTCGGATCATAATACTTCCCTCTTCTCTCAAACTGCGTGGCATCGGAATATGGCTCGCTCGAAACTTTTCCGATTCCTGCAATACCCACGTTTTCACAGCTCGAATGATAAAACAGGATCAAGTCACCGATCCGCATTTCATCGCGCATGAAATTTCTTGCCTGATAATTGCGCACACCGACCCACGGTGCCACTCTATCGCGCTTCAGATCGTCTATCGAATATTCGTTCGGCTCACTCTTCATGAGCCAGTATTGTTTCTTCATATATGAAGTATATCAAAGAAAAAACAGGGTCCGTCGGGTAAGCTTTGCTTACACAGGTGCCCTGTATCGGTTACGACCGGATCGGCTCACTCCTGGGAATGGATGAATCGTTCCCAGGTGGCGTCGTCCACCTTCGGCTTCACTGGCTTGGAGCCCATCTTGCAGAGCGGGCATGCTTCGGGCGCCCAGTCGTTGATGCGTTTTTCGACGACAGCGACAACCGGGAAATTCCCGAGACCGAGGACACACACTTCCTTGAGTCCGCCCCGGTTGAGGAGGACGGTGTTTGCCGGATAGATGATCACATCCGGCGCGCACAGCGGTGAGGCACGAACAGCGAGAACCGTCTCGATAAAGCCGGTGCCCCGCGTGCAGAAGTCCTCGGGGAACGCGATGATGGCACCCGAAGGAACCTCGTCCACGAGCACGATCTTGCCGTCGATCTTCTGGAGCCTGATCAGCTCCGCCCCAAGGATCTCGCACACGACCTTGCCGAGGTCAGTGGCGCCATCAGGGATGCCGGCCACATGGGTCGGCAACCGGAAGCCCGCTTGCACCATCTTCATCGCCATCTGTTCAGCCATGATGCGGAGCATGTTTTCGGACTTGAGCAAGATGCGTGAAACGAAGAATCCGTCGCTGTGGAGCTCCGACTTCAGGCGCGCATGTTCCCCCGTACGTCCTTCGTCGGCAGCGTTGTAGTCGAACGACCAGTACGCGTCGAGTTGAAAGGCGATATGGAAGAATTCTTCCGCCGTCAGTAGCCTGTCCACGTCGGCGGGCAGAAGCGCGAGTATGCCCGCACGGTCGAGGCTCAAAATATCGATCATGGTTTCTCCTTGGTGTTGCCCTTTCAGGCGTTTGCGAAGTTGAACAGCTGACGATCCCACATCTCGGCATTCTCTTTCGCGGCCTGGAAGCAGTCTTCACCGCTCGAAGCGTACATGATGTCGCTTCCAACGTGGGCAATAATGCCACGTCCGTCCGATTTCCGCCGGCCAGCCTGAATACTTTCCTTCACCGGCGCGCCTTGTTTCCCGAAGCCGGGCAGCAAGAGCGGCATTTCCGGAGCAAGAGCGCGGATCTGCTCAAGCTCGTTCGGATAGGTCGCACCGACTACCAGCGCGCAGTTGTTGTTCGCGTTCCACTCCCGCTGGGCGGACATCGCGATGAACTGATACACCGGGATCGATTCGACGTTTGCCCACAGGCCACTCGGGTGGCCAGCGAGCATTTCCTGCTCCGGTCCGGTCAAGCGAAGCATCCGATTCTGAAGGAAACCCGACTTCTTGTTGGAGGTCTTGCAAAGAAAGATCGCAAGCTTGTCCTCGTGGGCGAGCAACTGTTGGAACGTGTCCGGCCCGAGATACGGGCTGGCTGTCATGGCATCCGCGCCGACCACATCGAGCGAAAGTGCCGTGTCCACGTAGTTGTCCATCGAGTCGCCAATGTCGCCGTCCTTGCAGTCATCGATGATGAGCGAGGTTGGCGAGTGGGTCTTGATAAAAAAGACAAGCTCCATCAAAACCCTCAAACCCTCGGGGCCGAGCCGCGTGAAAAAACCGAAGTTCGGCTTGTAGGCGAGTGGCCTCAGGTGGCACGTGGCCAACACGATGCCGATGCAGAAGTCGTGAACCGCCAGCGCTACTCCGTTCGGTTTTCCCTGGTGCTTGTCCTTGACACAGGCGGGGATCTTGCCGATTTTCGGATCAAGGCCGACAGAGAGGACAGAATGCTTCCATCCTTCTTCCAAAAGCAGGCGTGCGTTACGAGTCATAGCTATCTCCTTGGTTGAGTGTGAAAATGAGCTGATATAACCAGATTCCCCGGTCACCTAAGCACAGTCACCCTATCCAGAATATGACGAATAGTCAAGAATACGGCTCTCTGTAGACAAATTTTTATTTTTCCGCTATGCTTGTCACATTTGAATGAAGAATATATCCGGGCCGTTAGCTCATCTGGTAGAGCACCGCATTTGCAATGCGGGGGTGGCAGGTTCGAGTCCTGTACGGTCCACCATCAGAAAATCCCGCAGTCTTTGCGGGATTTTTAAATTTCTTTTCCACTCCTCATTTTCTCCTCGTCTCATAATTTCGCGGCCGCGATTTGGCGGGACAACAAAGAAAAGATATGAAGTTTTTTAAAAATCTTTGCTATACTGTTTTTTATACGCACAAAATATGTCCGAAAACAAAAACAAATTTGCCCATGTTTTTTCATGCATTCCGAATATCGGAAGCCGCACACTGCAAGCATTAGAAGAACACTTCAGCGATCTGGAAAGCGCATGGTCATCGAGCGACAGCGCGATGCAAAATGTGCAAACCGTCAGCCAGAAGAAAAAAGAAGAAATCGTGGCAAAAAGAAAATCCATAGATGCCGAAAAAGAATGGTCGCGTTTTCTCGAATCTGAGACCGATCTTTTCACTCCGAACGATCCGCTCTATCCATCACTCTTGCGGGAAATCCCTGATCCGCCGTATACCCTCTATTCACGCGGAAATCACGATTGGAGCAAAAATACTCCGATGATCGCCATAGTCGGATCCCGAAAGTTTACGAAGTACGGCGAGCAGGCCGCCTATCAACTCGCAGAAGATCTGTCGCGAGCAGGTATTGTCGTCGTTTCAGGCTTGGCCTTCGGTATCGACTCCATAGCGCATAAAGGTGCTCTGCAAGCCGGAGGAGAAACGATCGCCATCATGGGAAATGGGACAGCTGATACTTCTCTTTACCCGGCGACTCATATCCCTTTGGCTCATAAGATCGAAAGACAAGGAGCACTTGTGTCGGAATATCATCCGGATACCAAAGCTGCCACTTGGACGTTCCCGCTCCGCAATAGGATCGTTGCGGGCTTGACGCTCGGCACCATTGTCATTGAGGCAGCGGAAGAAAGCGGCAGCCTCATTACCGCCAGATTGGCGCTGGAATATAACAGGGAAGTTTTCGCTGTGCCAGGTTCTATCTTCTCCCCCGCCTCTGTGGGAACGAATGCTCTCCTAAAAAGAGGAGCGAAAATGGTATGTGGCGCTCAGGATATTTTGGAAGAATTCGGGGACAGGACCATCACCCGGATCTCTTCAGAAACAGCAAGCGGGGATTCGCCATCAAATCTTTCTTCTGAAGAAGAAAAAATTCTTTTATCTCTCTCGAATGAACCGCTCCACATTGACAAGATTATCAAAATAACTAAACTTCAAACAGCACATGCCAGTTCTCTGCTTGCAGTTTTAGAAATCAGAGGCTTGGCGAAAGACATCGGCGGCATGCATTATATAAAGTTGTAATTCCACTGCTTCTCTATGAAACTCCTCATTGTCGAATCCCCTTCCAAGGCAAAAACGATTGAAAAATATCTGGACAATGAATATCGTGTCGTGGCTTCTATCGGTCACATCCGTGATCTTCCCAAAAGCAACAAAAAGGCTGTCGATATTCCGGCCGGTTTTGTGCCGCACTACGAAATTTCTCCCGGCAAAGAAAAAGTGGTGAGCGAATTGAAAACTTTGGCCAAAAAAGCGACCGATGTCCTTCTCGCGAGCGATCCCGACCGCGAAGGCGAAGCTATTGCCTGGCATGTCGCAGAAACGTGTGGATTAAAAGATCCGAAACGCGTTCTCTTTTATGAAATCACTCCCAATGCCGTCAAAGAAGCCATTCTTCATCCGCGTCCATTGGATGTGAATCTGCGCCGGGCCCAGGAAGCCCGTCGTGTCCTCGATCGTCTGGTGGGCTATGATCTTTCCGGGCTTATTTGGAAAAAAGTCCGCTATGGTCTTTCTGCCGGCCGCGTCCAATCACCGGCTCTTCATATTATTGTGGAACGGGAGAAAGAAATCCGCGCGTTCAAACCTGAACAATATTGGACTCTCTCTTTGGATGCCTCTACTCAAGACAAGAAAAAACTGACTTTTATCTGCGGGGAAGAGCCGCGCGATAAGAAGCGCGTGGATGAAATCATCTCCATCGGTGAAAAAAGCGACTGGAAAATAACCGATCTCAAAGAAACAGAAGCCAGCAAAAAACCGCGCGCTCCGTTTACCACTTCGACATTACAGCAGGCGGCCAGTTCGCGGCTCGGATTTTCTCCCAGCCGAACCATGCGCATCGCCCAGAAACTCTATGAATCGGGCCATATCACTTACATGCGGACGGATAGCATGAATTTGAGTGATGAAGCTCTGGCACACATCTCTTCCATCGTCAGCAAGGAATTTGGAGAAAAAAACTTATCCGTAAGACGGTATAAGACCAAAAGCAAAAACGCCCAGGAAGCTCATGAGGCTATCCGTCCGACACGACCGGAAGCCGCCCACGCCGGCAGCACGGAAGAAGAAAAAAAATTATACTCTTTGATCCGCATCAGGACCCTGGCTTCGCAGATGAGTGATGCACGCATACTCCGGACAAAAATATCCGCGAACACGACAGAAAATAACCTACCCGATTTCAGTATCAATGGTTCACGGCTGCTTTTCCCCGGCTGGCTGGCGCTCGATAGCGATGCGCGGGCCGAGGACGTGGAATTGCCTGCCGTAAAAATCGGAGATCCTCTGACCTTTATCGCGCTCACAGCAGAAGGGAAAGAGACGACCGGACCGAATCGATATTCTGAGGCCGGACTGGTGAAAGAACTCGAGAAGCGCGGCATCGGCCGACCAAGCACCTATGCTTCGATCATCAAAACCATCATTGATCGCGGTTACGTCGTGAAAGACGGCAAGGCGCTTATGCCGACGGAAACCGGAGAAGTGGTGGATAATTTCATCGCTGAACATTTCAAAGATATCGTGTCGGATACATTCACGGCAGATATGGAAAACAAGCTAGATGATATCGCGGACGGTTCCCGTGAATACCGGAAGACTCTCGAAGATTTCTATACTCCTTTCACCAAGGAAGTGAAGAGCAAGGACAAGCTGGAAAAAATGACCAACTTAGGCGATGCCCCAGCCGATATCGTCTGTCCGAAATGTGGCAGCCCGATGATCTTCAAGCTTTCTCGCAATGGGAAATTCCTTTCGTGTTCCAAATTTCCGGAATGCACCGGAGCACGTACCAGTGATGGCGCCGAACTTGAGGGACCGAAGGAAACCGGAGAGGAATGTCCGGAATGCAAGAAGGGAAAACTTATCGAACGCGACGGGAAATTCGGGCGTTTCATAGCCTGCTCGAATTATCCGAAATGCAAATACATAAAAAAAGACGAGACGCTCAATCCGACTACCGGAGTGAAGTGTCCTGTCTGTAACAGCGGAGAGATGACCGAACGTCGCGGACGCTTTGGAATTTTCTATAGCTGCACCAATTATCCGAAATGTAAGAACGCGATCAAGGCCAAGCCGACCGGGAACATCTGTCACTTCATCCGGGAAGACAAAGGGAATGTCGAATGCGGAGCACTCATGATGGAAGGAACAAAAACTATTCCGGAACGCTGTTCGGATAAGACGTGTCCCAACCATCATCCTCATAAGCTCGAAAAAGCAAAAGCTTCATAAGATTTTCCTCCTATCCGTTCATGTTTTTCTTCCATCTCGTACGCAAGCAGCCGCGAAATTATGAGATTTGAAAAATTTGCAATAAAAAAGGCGGACATGCGTTGCATGGACCCGCCTCGTTGTTCATCTGTCCGAGACCTGTGCCTCGATATGCTGCAGCTGAGTACGGAAAAAGAGATCAAGGTTCTCTCCGCCTCGTCCTTGGAGGACAAGATTTTCCGCAATTCTTATCTCAAACTGCATGAGCCCATCACGCAACGGGCAACAATGCAACTCGAGTCCGCCGGCTGCCGCGCTTTTTTCGAGATACTCGGCGACTTCGTCGTCCGTCAGATCGGTCGGCACCACTCCATCGACATCGAAGGCCGTGGTCTGGAACAGCAACTGCTGTTTTTCTTGTTCCATCCCGAGCGAGACGACTCCGAAAAGCGCGTCGCTCCCCAAATGCCGGAAGTGAATAGCTGCGTTGACGCCTGCACGAACCATGCAACCTTCAGACACAACTATTCGTGAAAAAACAATCTTCTTCATTCATGCCCCTAGACATCTCCGAGGACCCTCTCCTCAGATTGATTTCAGATTAGCAACGGAAAAACGTATTGTCAATTTAATGGCTTTCTAAAGGCAAAATTAACAAAAAATCGATTGAACGAATAGGTCACTAAGAAGAAAAGGACCGCCACGATGACGATAGCTCCTCCGCTCGCGATATCGAAAGAATACGATAAAAAGAAACCGATAAAGACTGAGAGCAAAGAGAAAAATACCGAAAGAGAAAGCGTCGTTTTGAATCCGCGGTGAAACTGCATGGCCGCCAAGACCGGCACCACCATGAGCGCACCGATAAGAAGCACGCCTACCATCTGCAAAGATGCCGTGACAGTGAGAGCGGCCAACGCCATAAAACAGGCGCTGAGCAATCTCACGCGTACTCCGCTCACTTTCGCCAGATCCTCATCCAGTGAAAAAATGAAAAGCTCCCGATAAAAAAAGAGAAGAAAGAATAGCGCCACTATTCCGAGCACGAAAAGAACGATGACATCGAGAGATGAAACGGTACTGAGGCTTCCGAAAAGATAACTCAAAAGATTCGCATTCAAACGGTGCGAAAGGCTCATGATCACGATTGAAATTGCCAGACTGCTGGAAAGGAAAAGAGCGATGATCGCTTCCCCCAGCACATAGCCGTCTCTTCTCAGTTTTTCCATACCCACTGCCGCAAGCAAGGAAGTGGTGAGCGCTCCGAAGAATATAGGGATATTGAAAAAGAGAGACAAGGCGACGCCCAGGAGAGAAACGTGAGCCAGAGAATCAGCCAAGAGCGAATACCGCCGAACGACGAGGAACATGCCGACGACCGGCGCCACCACAGCCAGAATCATCCCCGCCTCAAAGGAACGGACAATAAAATCAAATTGAAAAAGTGAGAGAAAAGACATAATCAATGTTTATGTTCATGATGTAAAATATTTTTTTCCGTCCCATACATAGCTTTGAGAATTTCCGGATTTTGCAGGTTTGCAGGACTGCCATAGCAGACGAGTCGGCGATTGAGGCACAGTACCGTCTTCACCTGTCTGGCGATGGCTTCCAGATCATGAGAAACGAGGAGGATGGTGATTCCGGAGCGGTGCAGTTCATCCAAAAAATCGTAAAACATCTCTTCCGTCGTCGTATCGATTCCCGTCGTCGGCTCATCCAATACCAAGAGCAACGGATTTGAAACCAGCGCGCGAGCGATAAAGACCCGTTGCCTTTCTCCTCCCGATAATTCACCTATCCTTTTCTTATGCAGGTGTTCGATGCCGGCTCTCTTCAGCGCATTCATCACCACGTCGCATGCGCCGAACCGGAACAGATCCTTTCCGCCGGCCTGGAGATGTCCGCTTTCCACCACTTCGCTCACCGTCGCTGGAAAATTGAGATCTCCTCGAAAAACATTCTGAGGGACATAGCCTATCTGATTCCACTCGCGAAATTCTTCAAGCGGTGTTCCGAAAAGCTTCACGCTTCCCTCCACAGGAACAGTCAATCCAAGCAGAATCTTGAGCAGAGTCGTCTTTCCGCTTCCATTCGAACCGACGATGCCGACGTAATCGCCCTTCTCTATATCAAAAGTGATATTTTTCAAAACGGCATCCGTTCCATAGCTGAAACCGATATTCTCGACGCTCACGATAGAATGGTTTATTTCTGACATTGTAGTGCTCTTTTAAGATTTTTCAGATTCTCTTCCATTATACTGAAATAATTTTCACCCCTCCCTTTTTCCTCATCCGTCAGACCTTCCAACGGATTGAAGACCAAGGTTTCTGCTCCTGTTTCACGGGCCAGCGTTTCCGAAACCTTCGGACTCACAAGTGTTTCGAAAAAAACATCATGGATACCTTTGTCACGGATAGTTTGGGCAAGTTCGGCTAATCTTTTTGGAGAAGGTTCAGCCTCAGGAGAGATTCCCGAAATCGAGATAGATGTGAATCCGTAGCGCTTGCCCAGATAGGAGAAGGCGTTATGAGAAGTGATAACGGTATGAGACTGACAGGATGAGAGACCGAAGCGATAATCCTTATCGAGCGTATCCAATCTTTCAAGCGTCACATCTCTTCTTTCTCCATACTCTTTCGCACCGGCAGGATCTTTTTCAATGAGCGCATTCGCGATCGCATTCACTTCTTCTTTGGCGATGACTGGATCAAGCCAGAAATGCGGATCGTGCGAACCATCCTCATCAGCAAGAGAAAGCGGGCTAAGCAGCTGTGACATCTGTATCACTTTGATTCCGCGCTTCTCAAGTTCCGGTTTTATTTTTTCCGCCCAGACATCCACGCCGGCGCCATTCAAAAGAAAAATTTGAGACTCATACGATGACAGGATATTCTGAGCGGAAGGTTCATATTCATGCGGCTCGGCACCTGCGGGCACGATGCTTTTCACACTGATACGGCCGCCCCCTACGGATCGTGCGAATTCTTCAAGCGGATAAAATGTCGCCACGACTGAAAGCGTTTGTACCGATTGCTGCCTGTCCGCAAGCTGCCGCTCGACATCTTTCTTATGCCACAGGAACGCACCCACGATGGCGACAACTCCGATAGCTAAGACTCCGATGATTTTTTGCATATATCATCTCTTAATTCAAAGCGCAGTGCTCGCACAATCCGAAAAATTCCAGCGAATGACGGACTATCGTGAACTTCTTCAATCTTCCGACCTTCGCCTCTTCCTCCCGCAACTCTTGTTCGCTGACATCCACATCTTCGACATTCTCGCATTGCATGCAGATCAGATGATGGTGATGATTTTCAAAAGCCAGCTCATAATGACGCTTCCGATCATTCAGTTGAACATTTTCCACAACTCCGATCCGCTCGAGCCGTTCCAATTCCCGATAAATAGTCGTCTTATTAACGATGACTCCTCTTTTTTCCAATTCGACTGAGAGCTGAGCGGCAGAAAGGGGAGTCTTCGCCGATGAAAGCACATCGACACAAGTTCGCCGTGTTTTCGTAAGACGGAGACCGAAGCGTTTCAGGTCATGCAAGATATTTTTTCCATTTTCCATGTATTAATATTAACGCAACTAAGTTGCATTTGTCAAGTTTTCATTTTTACTCTAAAAAAGAATCTCGACGCGCAGAGAATTATTAAAGACAAAAAGTTGCTCTTCCGCATTTTTCGCTTATACTAGGGATACAAGAAGTAATATAACGAGTATGACTTCTATCACGTATAAAGATATTTTTGCGGCCGCCGTGAATCCCCTCACCGGGGAGGAGGAAGAGCTTGTCAAAAATGCCGTTTTATTCGCTGAAATAGCGCATAAAGGCCAGAAAAGAAAATCCGGAGAAGACTATATCGTCCATTCACTCAGCGTGGCAAAGATCTTGGCGGAAATAGGCATGGATGAAAAAACCATCGTTGCCGGCGTATTGCACGATGTGCCGGAAGATACGGAATGCACACATGAAGATATAGAAAAAAAATTCGGCAAGGAGGTCGCGTATTTGGTGGATGGCATCACCAAGCTCGGAAAGATCAAGCTCCGCGGCTCCAAGGAGGAATACTATCTTGAAAATCTGCGTAAGATGTTCCTGGCCATGGCTCAAGATATACGCGTGGTCATCATCAAGCTGGCCGATCGCCTGCACAACATGCGGACGCTCGAGCATCTGCCCCCGGAAAAACAGGAAAGGATAGCCAGAGAAACATTGGAAATATATGCCCCTATCGCGAACCGCTTAGGCATCGGCGAAATCAAAGGAGAACTGGAAGATATCTGTTTCAAATATCTTGAACCGGAAAATTATCAGGAAACAAAAAAAATCGAGGAAACCTATATCCATGAAGGAAAAAAATACATGGAAAAAGTGGTAAAAATGTTCAATGGATTGCTCAAGGATGAAAAGGTCAGCGTTACCGATATCAGCGGACGGACCAAGCATCTCTATCGCCTGTTTCTCAAATTGAAACGCCATGACATGGACATCACGCGCATCTATGATCTGATTGCGATCAGGATCATCGTTCCGGAAATATCCGACTGTTACGAAGCACTGGGGATCATTCATCGCGAATACCGTCCGATGGTCGGACGCATCAAGGATTATATTTCCCTCCCGAAGCCGAATGGATACCAATCCCTCCACTCCACCATCTTCGGACCGGATGGCCGAATAATCGAAGTGCAGATCCGGACTCAGAAAATGCATAATGAGGCAGAATATGGGATTGCCGCCCATTGGATGTATACGGAAAAAGAGCGACCGACCTGGAAAAGCATCTTTTTCCAAAAAAAGAGCAGTGTCCCAAAGAAAGCCCACAAAGAATTGAACTGGGTGAACCAATTGAAGGAATGGCAGCATGAAATAGGCCGCGACGACAAAGAATTCATGGAAGGATTGAAGATTGATTTCTTTAAGAACCACATTTTCGCCTTCACCCCTCAAGGAGACATCATCGACTTGCCCGAAGACGCGACGCCGGTAGACTTCGCGTATTCCATTCATAGCGAAATCGGAAATCGGACAGTGGCTGCCAAAGCGGACGGAAAGATCGTCCCCCTCGATTATCACATCAAGAACGCGCAAGTCATCGAAGTCCTCACGGTAAAGGAAAAGAAAAAACCGAGCCGCGATTGGCTCAGCTTCGTAAAAACCTCAACAGCCAAGGCGCATATCCGCCATGAGCTGAGACATAGCACTTTCGATAGGCAGCCTCTCTGATTATTCCTTCGTCGCCCGCATGACTTCTTCCAGAGACGTGACAGCGGTGACGATCTTAAGAAATCCGTCTTCGACCATGGTCGTCATCCCTTCCTTTTTGGCCTGATTTTCCAGAGCCTCCGTTGTGGCCGCCTGAGTGACCAGTTTGCGGATTTCCGTACTCATGGCCAAGACTTCATAAATACCGTTTCGTCCGCGATAACCCTCGCCTCCGCACTGATCACAGCCGACCGGCTTGTAGAGCTTCACGTCTTCCCATGATTTCGCCTTGTCCATGTATTTTTTGCTGGCCGGATCATTTTTCAAGTAAGTGAAAATCGATTCGATATCATAACTCTTTGCCAGAGCTTCTATTTCTTTCTTATCCAGCGTGTACTCCTTGCGGCATTCCGGACAAAGACGTCTCACCAGACGCTGAGCCACGATCACGTTCACTGTGGAAGCGATGAGAAAAGGTTCGGCTCCCATATCCAGCATACGCGGCAGAGTGGCAGCGGCGCTGTTCGTATGGAGCGTGGAGAGCACCAGGTGCCCTGTCATAGCGGCATGCATCGCGATCTCCAGAGTTTCCTGATCGCGGATTTCACCGACCATGATGATATCAGGATCCTGACGAAGGAGCGCACGGAGAGCGGCCGCGAATGTCATACCGACTTTCGGACTGATCTGTGTCTGATTCACGCGAGGCATCCGATATTCGACCGGATCTTCAACCGTACTGATATTCACTTCCGGCGTATTCAGGATATCCATGACAGTATAGAGGGTCGTCGTTTTTCCAGAGCCCGTCGGACCGGTGACGAGAATCATGCCGTTCGGCTTATTGATTTCCCGATGGACCGCTTCAAGAGCGTTGCCGTTCAATCCCATCTTTTCCAGCGTCAAACCCTTGGACGATTCATCGAGCAGACGCATCACGACTTTTTCGCCATCGAAAACAGGCAGCATGCTGACACGAAAAGAGATCTTATAATCATCTTTTTCTATTTTGAATCTACCGTCTTGCGGCAATCGGTGCTCATCGAGCTTTAGATTGGAAAGCACCTTGATACGCGCCACCAGACCGGCCGCCACATCTTTGGGCAAGGTCATGGCATCATGGAGCACGCCGTCGATGCGATAGCGCACATGCACCTCTTTCTCATCGGGTTCGATATGGATATCGCTCGCCGACTCCAGAATCGCATGCTTCAAAAGGGTATCCACGATCCGTATGATAGGCAGTCCGGCCGCAACCTGCTCCAAATTCTGATCATCATCTCCTTCTTCCGGCTTGATGTCAGCGGTCAAGATATCTCCGAATTCAGCTTTCAGACTTTTCTCATACTGCCGCAATGCGCTTTGAATACTTTCACGGCTCGTGAGACAAGGAACGATCTTCAATCCGGTCTTCTTTTTGATGAAATCGATCGTCTGCAGATCCTCAGGATTCAACATCGCCACTTTCAGATTGGCACCTGTTTTTTCGAAGGAAACGATATTGTACTTCTTCGCGATGAGCTCCGGTACGATCTGAAGGATCTCAATCGGAATAGCCTCCTTGGAAAGATCGACATACGGAATACCCAGAATATAGGCGTACATCTTCTGCAACTCGGCCTCCTCCAATAATTTTTTCTCCAAAATAATAGCTCCAAGATCTTTTCCGGAACTTTTGGCCAAGGCGATGACCTCATCCAATTTTTCTTTCGCTATCAGATTCGAGTCAATCAAGAACTCTTCAAGCTGCTTTAGTTCAATGCGCATAGCTTTTTGTCTGTATTTTCTATAAGTATAACATAAAAAAAGCTCTCTTTGATCGTTGATCATCGAGAGCGGTCGTCAGTGTTGCCAATTTTCCACCGACAGGAATTTTGTTCCTTTGGGACATCCGGTTTTCCCGTCGCCTCTCTTGAACAGAGAGATCCACCATTCGTAAGCGACCGCCCCCGCATGCCCGAAGACATGAACCGGAGCGACGGCATCGTCTTCGGTGCGGGTACGGAATGGCATGAAGAGCATGATGCCCTTTTCGTCCATCCCGAAAGGCCGATCATCGACATTGTGGGCATGCCATTCGAATAACGGCGTAAGCCCCCACCATGGAACGGCATCATCCTTGCCGACAAAACGTTTTTCCAAGTCGGCGATGGAAAGGTCCTTGTCATTCTTCCAGCAGAGGATGGAGAGAAATGAAGGCGGCGGCGGCTCGTCTTTCTTGCGGGCCACTTCCGGCTTCCTCTTCAACCCGGGCTGTACCTCGTGACAAAAATCCTGGCACAAATACACGCCGCGACGAGATTTGAGATGATGACTGGCAAACATCTCCTGAAGCGGAATGTCGACGATGATCCTTTTCACACACTCGAATCCCCCGCCATGAGAAGACGGGAGCGGCCTGCGTTCCAAAGCCGAAGGACATAGCTCCGTGCCTGTCATTTTCAGTCTCCTGTATCAAAAAAGTACGTTCCGCTCCGCGCGAAAGTAAGGCGGCCCTAGGTACTTCTACCTCGACATTTTCATTCTAAACCTAAAGTATTCTTTTTGCATAGAGGGAAAAGATATATGAAAAAAGAGGCTTTTATAAGCCTCTTTTAATACACACCGATTAGTAAGCTTACATCATTCCGCCCATGCCCATTCCAGGCACCGCACCTCCGCCCGCTGTCTCTTCCTTTTCTTCCTCGACGATAGCGGCCTCGGTCGTCAAGAGAAGAGCCGCCACTGAGACCGCATTTTCAAGAGCCGTACGCGTCACTTTCAACGGATCGATGATGCCGGCCTTCACCATATTTTCTTCATAGTTTTCTCCGAGAACATTGTATCCGTAATAGACGCCCTTATTCGCGATGACTTTATCGAATATGACCTGCTCCATCTGTCCGGCATTTTTTACAATCTGCATGAGCGGTTCATTCACGGCCGAAAGGACCGTCATATATCCCGCTTTGAATTCGCTCATTTTGGGATCGGTAAATTCTTCGTCTTTCTTATATGACTCCAAAACTTTGGCTGCAGCTTTGGCGAGAGCCGTACCTCCGCCCGCCACAATACCTTCTTCGATGGCAGCTTTGGTCGCGGCCACTGCGTCCTCCATCTTATGCTTCATGTATGTCAATTCCGTTTCCGTTGCCGCCCCCACGCGGATCACTGCCACTCCGCCGGATAATTTCGCCATCCGCTTCTGCAGCTTTTCGCGATCATATTCCCCTTCGGTCTTTTCGATGAGTGACTTTATTTCCGCGACACGGTTCAAAATAGCTTTCTTCTTTCCTTTCCCTCCTACGATAGTCGTATCGTCTTTTGTCGCAATCACTTTTTGAGCAGTACCGAGCATCTCAAGCGTTGTACTTTCCAATTTCATTCCTTTGTCCTGTGAAATCACCTGTGCTCCGGTAAGAAGTGCAATATCATCCAAAAGCGCTTTCCGGCTGTCCCCATATTCTGGTGCTTTGATAGCGAGAACATTCAAGACTCCGCGTAATTTATTGACCACTAATGTCGCGAGTGCTTCTCCATCGACGTCTTCAGCGATGATCACGACTTCTTTCTTTCCTGTTTTGGCCAATTCGTTCAATACCGGAACGATCTCAGCGATTGCAGAAATCTTCTTGTCGGTAATAAGAATGGCTGGATTGGAAAGCTCAGAAATTTGATCCTCGACATTCGTCATGAAATACGGGGAGATGTAGCCTTTATCAAAATTCATTCCTTCCACGATTTCTTTGGAAAGTCCGAATGTTTGTGATTCTTCCGTAGTCACGACGCCGTCCTTGCCGACAGTGTCCATGACATCAGCGATCATTTCACCCATTTCAGCCGATTCCGCAGAAATAGTCGCCACTTGGGCGATTTCTTTTTTGGAACTGATGACTTTGCGCCCTTCTTTCAGCGTCGTGATGAGATCGTCTTTCGCCGCTTCCATGCCTCGACGGACATTCACCGGATTCACTCCTGCCTCGACGTATTTCAAGCCGTCACGGACAAGCGCTTGCGTGATAACGGTCGCGGTCGTCGTCCCGTCTCCGGCGACGTCATTCGTTTTTTCTGCGACCTGCTTGATAAGCTGTGCGCCTAAATTTTCGAATTTATCTTTCAACTCAATCTCTTTCGCGATGGAAACGCCGTCGTTCGTGATCGTCGGTCCGCCATAACTTTTTCCCAAGATGACATTCCGGCCCTTCGGTCCGAGCGTCACCTTAACTGCATCAGCGACTTTATCGATACCGGCTTTTATATTTTTTCGAGCGTCTTCGCTGTATAGAATTTGCTTCGCCATAAACGTAAAGCGTTAATACCAATTAGCACTCTCTATTATAGAGTGCCAGAAAATAATCGTCAAGAAAAAACCCGCCTGTCTCGATGAGCAGATCGGGTTCGTATCACACTGGAGCAGCCTGTTCCAAGGCCGCACCGATTCCTTCACGCAGTCCGGTTATTTCTGTTTGCAATGCGATCAGTTCCGCAGGGAAGACCGGAAGCGTACAAGAAGGAGGAACCTCGCCACGAAGTGACCGTTCAGGAGAGGAACCGCACTCGCGGCCAAGCGGACATTCGCTGCACTCGCTGATCGGACCGATGAATCGAGCGCTCATAGGACATTCTCCTTCTCGAGTGATTTCCTTTACGTTAGCACTCTTTAACCCCTCAAACAAGCTAAATCTTAAAAATGATGACATCTCCGTCCTGCACGACATACTCCTTTCCTTCCAATCGGAGAGATCCTTTATCACGAGCAGCGCTCCATGACCCTGCTTCCAGCAGCTTGGTCCAATGGATCACTTCTGCCCGGATGAATTTCTCTTCAAAATCTCCGTGGATAGCCGCTCCTGCTTGGGGAGCGGTCGAATTCTGCGGTATCGTCCAAGCTCTTGTTTCTTCCGGACCCGTCGTAAAATACGTCATAAGTCCCAGGAGCGCATAAGCCTTCTTTGCCAAATCTCCCAAATGGGATTCCAATTCCATTTCCTGAATTTCCTCTCCGCTCATTTCGATCAATTCTTCTTCGATCTTGATATCGAGTTTCACGTGAGGACGATTCTCGAGCTCCAAAGAAAGCGTTTTTTCTATATCCGAAACGTTATACACGTACAGGAACGGTTTTGCGGTTAGCAATTGCAATTCTCTCCCGACTTTTTTTTCTTCAACAGACAGCGTCTCGAAAAGCGCATTCACCAAGCGGCCGGCTTCGAGTTCGGTTTCGATTTTTTCCAAAACGACAAGTTCCGCGATAGCCTGCTTATTCCCCGAACGGGTCTCCTTTATCGTTTTCAGTTTTCGCTTGGCAACAGTTTCCATGTCAGCCAATATGAGCTCGGTATTGATGATTTCGATATCTTCTTCCGGTTCAACCCGATTATGGACATGAATAATATCCGGATTTTCAAAAACGCGGACCACTTGGACGATGGCATCCACTTCTCGGATATTCGCCAGAAATTTATTTCCCAAACCCTCCCCTTCGCTCGCCCCTTTCACCAGCCCGGCTATATCCACGAATTCGATGACGGCGGGAATGATCTTCTTGCTCCCGGAAAGCTTGGCCAGTTCCGAAAGCCGAGTGTCGGGAACTTCCACGATACCGACATTCGGCTCGATGGTACAGAAAGGATAGTTATTGATATCCACCGCTTTCCTGGTAAGCGCTTTGAAAAGCGTGGATTTCCCCACGTTCGGCAGGCCGACTATTCCGACTTTAAGTGACATATCGTATGTTTTATAGTATTCCTCATTCTTCCAGAAAAGCGCCCTTTGGTCAATTAAATCCCTTGAATACGGGATTTATATGCTATACTTTAAGTGTTATTTTTCATATCTTTCTATGAAACCTGAAATTTTCAAGGCGTATGATATTCGTGGTATCTATCCGACGGAGATCAATGAAGATGACGCATATGATATCGGCCGGGCGGTCGTGGAGTATCTTCGACCCAAATGTCTCGGGATAGGCCGCGATATCCGGGAATCCAGCCCCAGTCTGTTTGAAAGTTTTTCCCGAGGAGTCATGGATGCCGGTGGCGATATACTGGACTTAGGAATCATAACGACACCGATGGTGTATTTTGCTGCAGGCAGGCTCGATATCGATGCTGCCATTTCTCTCACGGCCTCTCACAATCCTCCTCAATATAACGGTATGAAACTCGCGCTTCGGGGCGCCATTCCCGTAGGAGAGAACACTGGACTACAGGAAATTCGAGATCTCGCGCTCCGCGCCGAATGGGCACCTGTCGAACAAAAAGGCAGTCTCCAGAAAGAAGACATACGGCATGCGTACTATGGTTACTTCGCCTCGTTCGCGAATTTCAAAGATAAGAAATTCAAGATCGTCATCGACACGGCCAATGCCATGGGCGTGCTCGAGCTCCCTATCTACGAACAATGGAAAGAAAATCTCGATATCGTGAATCTCTATAATGATCTCGACCATCCTTTTTCCTGCCACGAAGCGAATCCGCTTAAAACCGAGACACTCGATGAGCTTCGGGAGAAAGTGAAAGAAACCAGTGCGGATTTCGGCATAGCCTACGACGGTGACGCCGATCGCATCGGCTTTGTCGATGAGAAGGGTGAAGTGATTCCGATGGATCTCGTCACCGGACTTCTCGCAAAAATCATCCTCCAAAAAAAGCCCGGGGCCACGATACTGTATGATCTCCGCTCATCCAAGGCGGTGAAAGAAATGATCGAACAAAACGGAGGCACTGCGATCGAATGCAAAGTCGGGCACGCCAATATCAAGAAACAGATGCGCGAAGACGGGGCTATCTTTGCCGGCGAACTCTCCGGCCATTACTATTTCGAGGAAAATTCCTATGCCGAAGCCGGGACGCTGCCCGCACTCTTACTGCTCAACCTCATGGCCGAGACCGGCAGAACGATTTCAGAACTCGTTTCCGAGCTTCGCCATTACTTCCATTCAGGGGAAATCAACAGCGAAGTTGAAGACAAAGACGCTGTTCTTACCGCCTTGAAGGAAAGATATGCCGACGGGAAACAACACGAACTCGATGGTCTGAAAGTCGAATATCCGGACTGGTGGTTCAATGTCCGACCTTCCAATACCGAACCCCTCCTTCGCCTCAATCTCGAAGCCGACACTGAGAAGCTGATGGAAGAAAAGAAGAGTGAACTCCTGACAATGATTCGAGGATAGAGGGCCTTGACAAGATATTGCGCTTATACCTTTTGAGGTATATAATTTTCGTTAATGAGCTACCGAAAACAAAAATCAGCAACCAAGAAATCAAACGTCTGAAACGTCCCAATGGGGCGTTTTTTTCTAGCTCAAAGTCATTCCCCGTCCCTTCACAATTGAGGTAAGCAAACATGCAAAACAACGAACTCCAGGCCCCCGCCACCGTTGATACCCCGAAAACCCCTCAGCCCCGCGATGAATCCGCGGGGTCGGACCGTAATTCGAATGCGCTCGCGCATCGTTCGTTTCGGCTGTATGAACTCTGGGGATGGTCTGGCCATACTCCCAAGCCAAACCCCGGAACCAAACACTAAACCCGCCCCTCAACGAGGACGCGGGCTTTTACTTTCAATTACAATATGGTGTCCTGTTTGTCAGAACCGCCACCCATACGTTTCGTGTAACGGGCCAACATCGCCGAAGCATGGTCTTTTCCTCCGATTCCGAAAGCCAGTCCGAGAGCCAGTGAAAGCGCAAAAACGATTCCAGAGAAGAGAGTCTGGATGAGGACCGTAGCGATTTTAAGCTGCGTGAGAGCCGCCATGATTGCGAAAAGAGTGATCGCAAAATCAGCTCCCCCTGCCAAGAAACGCCGCTCCTGGTCGGTAAGCGGACTCCGGCTTAGGGCAGCCGTCAGAATTTCTCTCACAAAATCACTGGCTATGAATCCGATGACAAGAATGATGACCGCGATCACAACGTTCGGAATATAGAGCACGACCTGATTGAGAAAATCCGTGATCTGCGTCCATCCCAATATATTTGTCGCCGTGATGAGCGTAATCAGGATGAAGAACCATTTCACCAGCCATCCCACAATTTTCGATGGCACGATTTCCATGTGCGGAAAGATGTTCACTTTTCGCCCCAAGACGCTGTTAGAATGCAAAGAATCGACTTGCGTCGATCTCAATACCTTTTCTATGATTTTTCCTAAAGCTCCCGCGATGAGCAACCCGACAATCAGTACCACGATAGCCCCAACGATATTCGGCAATACATTCCCGACCTTGTTGGCGACTTCCCTGACTGATGACAAAACAATATCATTTAAATTTTTCCAATCGTTTTGCATAAACGTTAACGTTAATGGTTACATTATCTGTTAACGGATGTGTCGTAATAAAACGATTCCCCCTCTACTGATTTGTCATTTAAAGAGTACTGAACATTTCTGGTGGCATTATTATACCAGATTTTTCACTTTTGGCAAGATGACTCTTTTGCTCTTTTTATTCAAGAAATCCGACTTTCGCACGGACGGTTTTCATTTTTGCTTCGGCTAAAGCTCTTGCCTTTTCGGCCCCCGCTTTGAGAACCGCCAGGGCATCGTCATCGGAAATATTTTGCAAACGCTCCTGAAACGGGGTAAGGAAATTCACGACCACTTCCGCCAGATCGGTCTTGAAATCGCCGTAGCCTTTGCCGACATATTTCTTCTGGATATCTTCGATCGACTCTCCGGAAAGGAGCGTGTATATATTGATCAGATTTTTGAGCGCCGGCTTCTCATCGGAATAGACGATTTCACTTCCTGAATCTGTGACGGCCTTCTTGATTTTCTTTTTTACTGTTTCCGCATCATCGGTCAGCGCGATATAATTGTATTCGGAAGAAGCTGATTTCGACATCTTCTTCATCGGGTCATCCAGTCCCATGATATTATTCCCCTCTTTCGAGAGCTTGCCTTCCGGTATCACGAATGTTTCACCGAAACGGGCGTTGAAACGCTGCGCCAGATCCCGTGCCAGTTCGATATGCTGCATCTGGTCTTTTCCGACAGGCACGATATTCGTGTCATAGAGCAGAATATCCGCCGCCATGAGGATAGGATAGGTGAAAAGACCGACTCCCGATTCGGAAGCCCCTCCTTTTTGCGCCTTGTCCTTGAACTGAGTCATGCGTTCCAATTCGGCCATACGGGAAAGCGTGCCGAGCACCCAGCCGAGTTCAGCATGTTCCTTCACATGAGATTGTACGAACAAAATACATTTCTTCGGATCGATTCCGGCAGCCAGATAGATCTTCACGATTTCCAATGTCTTTTTTCGAAGATCTTCCGGCTCCTGCGGAACGGTTATAGCATGCAAATCAACCACACAAAAAATAGCGTCATTTTCATCCTGAAGCTCTACCCATTGTTTGATCGCGCCGAGATAATTTCCGATATGCAGATTCCCCGAAGGCTGAATCCCCGAAAAAAGTCTTTTTGCCATAATAAAAATTCCTACCAGTTATTTCCTCATTGTACCATAAACTAACTAACCCCATCCTTTTTTCATTTTTTTAAGTCGTCTTTTATAATACATTAACATATATCGACGGTCGTCAATAAGCGCTGACGCCTATGAATATTATAGTCGGAAGATCTTTTTAAGGTGTAATTCATTATCAATTTCCTGAGCAACTATAAATCGCGCATATCTCCGAATTTGATGTAACTCCACAAGAAAATCAAATTCTTTTTTACAATCATAAGGAAACACAAAAACACTATCCTGTAGTCTATAGAAATCGAGTCGACGAAGCCAATCGCGAAATATATTCCTTATTTTCCTTTGTTCTTCTGGAATATCAAAAACTACTAATCGCCATTTTTTATCCCATATGGCAGGTTTTTTGATTTCAAATTTATTTAAGTTAAAAAAAAGAGCTCGCTTTTTTCCGTCTTCCGTTAGAATTATTTTTAATCTGCCGTCTTTGTTAGAAGATATATCAATAAGATGAGTTTCATATAGTCTTTCAATCGCCCTTTCTAATGATTGTTTATTAATTTTTTTCCATTCACGCTTGATTGTTCCAACAATATGAAATGATTGCTTCGGAGAATAAGAGCATCCTAAAGCTGCTCCTCCTAGCAAGAGAAGCAAAATCTTTTTTTGAACTGGTCCAACTCCTTTCATAACTCTTAACTATTTTATCATATAAAGACGACCGTCTAAATAGGCTTACTGGACTGATGGTCTAGGAGAAGAATATCAGTCTCAATTGGATTTGCGAGAATCAAAGATGAGTTTGATGAGACTGATGATTACGAAAAGGGAGCCCATCCAGATGGAGACAAGTTCTTTGGTGAAGGTAAAGCTTGGCCCTTCCCATCCCCCGCTATACACGGGCGTTAGCATAATGAGTATGAATGTCAGAACGAACCAGATAAGAGCGAATCGCAACCATTTCTTGAAAACTGTGTCACTAACAAAAAATATAAAAAAAGAAATAAATAAGGTGACCGATGAAAAATGAACCATTGTTCTGGTAAACGGTATACTATTGCCTCCTAAACATTTCAATATTATAAAATCACATCGCCAAATAAAGGAAATTACCAGAATTGCAGCACAAATACAAAATAATAAAACCCTCCACCAAATTGTTTTCTGCATATATTTTTACTTAGTATTTATCTTGAACATTCCGTCTTCTATAAGAAGTTTCAAAGTTACAAGCCCGCTTATTGTTTCAGTAGATCCAATATCGTTCTCCGTTTTTTCGATCTTTGTCTTATTATCTTTATCGAGATAATGCCCATGCACTGCCACACTCTCGATCGCCGCTGTTTCATTAAACGTCTTCAATACTCCATTTTTTTCCAATGACCATTCAAATCCTAAAGTGACACTAGTAATAGGACTGATTACAGTATCGACTGAAAGAGAATTTATCTCAAGTTTCGTCTCTTTTCCGGCAACATTATACTTAGAAAAGGTCACGGCAACAGAATGCCCTGCCTCATCTGTCACGGTCGCTCCTTTTGTGTCAGAAGACACCACTACGGGCGAAAGAATATCAGTTCCCAGAATTGAGATTTTTTTAGTATCCGTATCAAAAGAAATCGAAAGAACAGGGACTGTTTTGTCTATTTTAATTATGATATTCTTTGGTTCTTCACTATTCCCTGCCTTATCTATTGAAAAAAACAAAATGTTCTGTATTCCTTCCTTTGAAAGCGTAAATGGTTCATTATAACCCTTCCATGTAAGACCACCGTCAAGCGAATACTTCGTTTTATCCACTCCGCTTCCCTTTTCTTCATCTATAGCATCCAAAGAAACTATAACATCGCCCACATACCAGCCGTTCTTCCCCTCGTTCCCGGAGGTCGACGCGGAACTCACAGGAGCAGTAATATCAGGAGACCAAGTGGCTGTACCATTTTCAACTGGCACAACTTCGTAATCGACGATTCCGTTTCCGTCCACATCCGCTTCCAAATCACTCAGACCGGTGAGCCCCTCCTCCGGTACATCAAGTTCAACTACCGTATCTTCAGTTGTCGGTAAATTTTCAAATGAAGTATGCGACACGATATCATCGCCAGTTTCCGTCACTTTCACTTCATCAAATCTCAGAGTATAGGAGCCATCGGAATAACCATCCATTTCAATATGTATAGGCTCGCTCTCATCAAAACCGACATACTTTCGATCCCCAAACTGGAAATAATAGCTATTGGGTATTCCCTCCTCGAAAATTGTAGTTTCCTGTCCATCAACGTTCACAACTTTAGGGCCCGTATGATTACCATGACTGTCGTATAGATGGATATCAAGCGGAGAATAAAGAGACATTCGAAGACGTGAATTAGCCTTACCAAGGGATTCCGGCCGTGATGTCGAAATAAAGTTAGGCAATGCTAAATTTATATCATTTCTCAGAATAATTTTTCCTAAAATCTCTTGTATCGAGCTCGTCTCCAAAATATTTTTATGTTCAGAGTCAAAGATTGTTTCATCATTATAATCATGCAAATTTACCCAATATCTCTTTACATTTGAAGATTCAGGTAGCATAAGTGCGCTCGGAGTCACGACAACTTTATCGCCGTCCACTGTAAATACAGGATCGTATACTGGTTCATACTCCCCAGTGCCTTTACACGAAAGTGTTTTCAAATAGCCGGAACATTTCGTTTTTTCTTTTTCCGTATACTTCACTCCGCTTATCGTATCGAGTCCCCATCCTGCAATTTCAGTTACTTCGACATTTGATGGCGGTGCCCATGCATCAAGGCGCGCGTGAAGATCACTCGCTTCCTGTAAAATTTGATCATTTAAGATATTTTCACGTTCGACTTCGCTGGAAGAAGGCCTCTCACGTCCGTCTTCTTTCCCTAATAAGAATCTTTTAAACTCATCGAAACTCTGTAACTTCGCTCCGTATACATCCTTATAACTTTTATATCTCGTGTTTTCGGAATCGAAAGTGATAAACGGGTTCTCAATTCGCTTAAAATATTCCGCAGACGGCAACAATCCATACGCTCCTGGCATATTTTCAATGAGTCCCCGAGCATCACTCTGAGAAACTAGTTTATCAAAGACTAATGACTCATCATACCCGTACAGCGTAGAAAGAATAGACATGGGCGTTCCCATTTGAGGACTGCCCACGAAAACTATTCTATCTACCTTGTCTCCTTCGCCGCGCTTCTCTAATTCCATCATTATCGCTTTTGCCAGCAGCCCCCCATTAGAATGCGCGATAATAGTCACCTTATTACTTTTCGAAGTATTCGAAAGTCCTTCCAGCGTTGCGATGGCGGAACGTATCTCACCCTGATAAGGGGTGCCGTTTTTTGCCACATCTTCGACGCTCTGTCGCCAATCATAAGCAAAAGCCGAATAATCATTGATAATTTTCGAAGCTTTCAAGCTCGCTAAATTTGCGAGAAAAGTTTTATACAAATTTCCGCCGACAGGTGTCTCCTCCAGGATGTCGCCTTCTTTTGCATATACTTTATTGATACTCTTCCCATTTTCATCCAAATAAAGCTCTTCAACATCATCCCCGTAAAAATTAGGTATCCATAATTCATCCTCCCCGTTAGCGCTCTGCTTATATAGACGGCTTGTTTTGATTCCCGGCAGAAACAGTACATTCGAGAAACAATTCTCCGTACAAAGGGCTACTTGAACAAATGGGTCTTTCTGTAACCATGGATCAAAAAGGATGTAATCTGATACCGCGTTATTTCCTAATCCGCCGGGATTCAAAGTCGGATGGAAAGGCCCTTTAGCAGATCCCCACCAGGTACCCGTGGCGTCGATAACTTTATGCAGGGTTGAAGTGTTGATGACACCATACTCTTTGTTATCATGGATACTGTTATTTTTTAAAACGATAGTACCTCCATGGTAATTTATTCCGTAACTGCTTCTCGTAACCTCAGTTTCGTTTACACTTGTTTTCCCATTTCCGGCAACCACAGCATATAAACTGCCATCCAATATCTTGGAATGAGAAATCGTAAGCGTTCCGCCGAAATTATGCACCTGACCATAGTTCGAACAACCCCCATAACGTATGGAAGCATTCGTTATATTCATTACGCCGTTCGTATGGACTCCGATATCGCACCAATCAAAAGTACCCGGAACACTTGCGTTTCCGTCTCCATTCGTATCTCCGTCTACGCTATCATCCTGAATAGAAGTCATCACGACTTCCTCTCCCTCCTCTTTCCCGATAATGATCGAGCCAAATGCGTATAGAGGAAACTCCCCTCGTAATTTAATATGAACGCCAGGTTCAATCGTCAATGTCTTCCCAAAAGGGACTGTAACATTTGAGACGATAATATACGGATTGCCCATCTTTGACCAAACCGTATCCTGAGAAATATATCCGCTTACATTCGTAGCGGCTTTAACCGGATACGAATTCAGAAGAAAATAAAAAACGACCCCAAGTATAATACAAGAAAACCTGACAAACGATATTGCCATAGTCTAAATGAAAATGTTATTTCCATTATAGCGATTTTGCTACAAAAAACAATTCATTTCCTAATTTTTTTTCGATAGAGCTAGAAAAATGATCTGGTCGAGGAAAGCATGCATGGGAATATTCTGTGCGGCCGCTTCTTTGGGACAGAGGCTGGTCTCGGTCAGGCCGGGCGAAGTGTTGGTTTCGAGGAAATAGAGCTGGTTCATGCCGTCCATGCGCATGTCGGTACGGGAAAGTCCGTCACAGCCGAGCAGTTCGTGTGCCTTCAATACCAGGGCCTCGATCCTTTCCCGCTGCAATTTATCCACCTGAGCCGGGCAGATCTCCTGCGTTTCTTTTGAAAAATATTTGTCATTGAAGTCGAAAATTTTGTTCTTGATGATGATCTCGATAGGAAAGAGGACGGTCAATCCTTCCCCTGCATTGCCCAACACTCCGCAGGTGAATTCCCGTCCGAAGATATAGCGCTGGATTATGACTCTGTCAGAATAAGCGAGGGCCTTTTTCAGCGCTTCAGCGATTTCCTCTTCTTTTGCAATGAGAGAAAGCCCCAAAGTGGAACCGGTGGCGTTCGGCTTGATGATCGTCGGATAACCGAACTTCTCTTTGATCTTCTTCGGCACTTCTTCCGCGCTCGTCTGGGGACCGACTTCAAAAAAATCCGGAACCATGATTCCGCCCTTTGCCACGAGTTTCATGGAAGCGACTTTGTCCATAGCTTCTTCGCTCGTCTTCACGCCCGATCCGGTATACGGCTTGCCTATCGTTTCCAGCACTTTCTGCACTTGCCCGTCTTCTCCGTACGGACCATGAAGTGCGTTGAAAAAAAGATCGAATCCTTTCAGAATTTTCTTCCCATCCTCTTTTGTCGGATCGACTTCGGTCGTCTCTCCATTTTCCAATACGATCAGCCAATGCGTCTCATCCACGACATCGATGATCGAAACGTGATATTTCTCCTTTGAGAGGTTTTTCGCAACGCTTTCGCCCGATCGAAGAGACACTTCGCGCTCGCCGGAAGGTCCGCCCGACAGCACGGCCACTTTCAATTTTTTGGATTCCATCAGAATGATATTAACGATAACGAGCTCAATTGTAACATAGAAAAAAGGCACCGTGTAACATGTACAGAGCGCCTACGCTATTCTTCGAGATTGGATCCGCAGATGAGCTGGCCGATCTGGGTTTTAGGAGAGTAGACCCCTTCGACGGAGAACCACTTTCCGGTACCGTCAATCGCGCTCCACCCTGTCAGGAGCCAGGTATGTTCGCCCTGTTCTTTCCTGTCAATGCGGGTGATGATTCTCCCCACCTGACTCTGGAAATGGACTAAGCTTCCATTTGTCGCGAACTGTTCCACGTTGGGACCGTTTCCCAGCGTGAGCACCAGACCGGAGAACAGCTCGTACCGCACATACTTCATCATGCGTCAGGCTCCTCTCTCGGCAGTGCCCAGGACTGTCCACAATTCGCTTTGGAGCATCCCCGGAATCGGCTGGGGATGACGCTCCAGGAACTGAGCCACGTGCCGGGCGCGCTCCTCGTAAGTGGTGATGAGCGTCGGCCGGAACCCCGTGACGTTTCCGAAAATGCGGAGCTCTTCCATCTGATACTCTTCCATGTGGTTCGCGTCGACAAAGTCGAATGCGATACCCTTGCCTGCTCGGCAGTCATGACAGAGCGACCCGAGATAGATCTCGCCGCCGCCCTGCTCGATGGAATAGAGCAGTGACTGGACGCGGTTCGCACAGCACGGCGGGGGCAGGAAAGCCGGATGCGGCTGGAAAGCCGGACGTTTACCCATTTGCTTGTCTCCCAAAAAGAGGGTTGAAAAAATGGCTTATACAAGCCCAATTGAAAAAAATTCTTGAAAGGTACTTAATATATATTATAGGCTTTTTTACCCATTTTGTCAACTGTGCTGAAGCAGCAAAAAAACAGCCCTTGCGAGCTGTTTTTCTTTTTCGAAGATTTAGACCTCGATCACGACCGGCAGAATCATCGGTCGGCGTTCCGTCTTGGTAAAGAGGAATTGCCCGATCACTTCACGGATCTGGTTTCGAACCAGTTCCCAATCGATGGAAGCGTCTTTTCCGGTATTGTCTTTCACGACTTTCTGGACTTTGCGCTTGGCCTCGTTCACCAGGTCAAAGTTCTCCTTCACATGGATGAATCCGCGAGAGGTGATCTGGATATTGCCGATGATGTTCTTGCTCTTGCTATCGATGACGACAGTGATGGCAACCATGCCATCCTGAGCCAAGGCCTGACGATCGCGAAGTACGACGTGGCCGATATCCCCCACTCCGAGCCCGTCGATAAAGACATAGCTCGAGTCGGCTTTTTCTTTCAGCATCTTGCCCATGCCATGTTCATCGCTTTCGAACACACCGCCGTTATCCAGCACGAAACAGTTCTGTGCCGGGAAACCGATGCGTCCCGCGATCTTCACCGATTCTTTCAAGAAGTAGTGGTTGGCATAGACCGGCAGGAAATAGGTCGGCTTGGACTGACGGATGATCTCTTCGATACCGAGTGCCGTCGAGTGTCCGCCGATGTGCACTTCCATGATATCCGTGTGGATCACGTTATCGCACTTGCGGTAGAGGTTATCCTTCAAACGCTGGATGCTTCTTTCATTTCCAGGGATGACCGAGGAAGAAAAGATGATCGTGTCGTTCTTCTGGAGTTTCAGGAATCGATGGTTGTCCGTCACGATACGCGAGAGAGCCGCATTCAGTTCTCCTTGGGCACCGGTACAGATGACCACGACTTTGTTATCAGGGTATTTGTGGATATCGTTGATGGTGATCAGCGTATCCTTCTTCATCTTGATATAGCCGAGTTCCTTGGCGATCTCGATATTCTTTTTCATGCTGTATCCCTCGAGCGCCACTCTTTTTCCGAGCTGTTCGGCGTATTCAAGGATGTAAGCGATACGGCGGATCTGGGAAGCGAATGTCCCGATCACGATGCGACCCGGCGCATCAGCCAGAAGATTGCGGAAGTTTTCATGCACTTCCTTCTCTGATGGCGGCAAACCTTTCTTCAATGCTCCAAGACTTTCCAGCATGAGGATCGTCGGACGAGGCAAAGAGGCCAAGTGCTTGTAATCGATCGGACGCGGATCAACCGGTTCGTTCGAGATGGTCCAGTCACCCATATGAATGACGGAACCTGAGGGAGTTTTGAGAATGACACCAACAGCATCCATGATCGAGTGCTCGACTTCAAAGAAGCTCAATTCGAATACACCGAGCTTGATCTTGTCCTCAAAGGATTTGACTCGGATCGGTTTCAAATGGCTCACCGCTCCCTTTTCCTGATCTTCGACTTTGTCTTTGATAAGAGCCAGCGTCAGATCACGGCCGATGATCGGCGGATAATGAAGCTGCTTCAAGAGGATCGGCGCGGCTCCGATGTGGTCGAGATGGCCATGAGTGAAGATGACACCGCGAATGTTCTTTTCCTTGCCTTTCAAGTAACTGACATTCGGCACGATGAAATCGATACCAGGCATATCTTCTTCCGGCCATTGGAGGCCCATGTCAATGATGACGATATCATTGCCGTATTCGAAGACGGTCATGTTACGACCGACTTCTTCCTGTCCACCCAGAGGAACGATACGGAGCGTCTTCGCCTTCAAAGGAGGGACGGCTGCCGTCATTTTCTTGGGTTCGAACGTCGCACCCGCGCTCGGATTGAACCGGCGGTTATTATTGTTGCGGCGAGGATTCTTCCCTGCCGGCTTTTTCACTTCGACAGATGGCTGACGGACAGGCTGCGGTTTGACCACGGTATCCGGCCGTCTAATCTGTACAGCACCCGTTCTTCGATCAGAACTGATATGGACAGCCCGCACTTTCGGCGCTTGCTGTCTGGCGACGATGCCTTCGAAGGCACCGATAGCCGGCTTATTTTGACCTATTTTATTTTGATTGGCCGGCTTCGCCACGGGGCGAGCATGAGTCGGGCCAAAGGAATCAAGGGACCGTTGCGGTCTTTGATTGCCAAACGAATTATTCGTTTGCATACTTTGTGTCGGATCTCTTACGCTGTTTCTCAACAAAGGAAAGAGCTTAAATAAGATCCGCAAGTAAAATGATAAATTACGAAGATGACATTCTCAAAAGAGAATAATTATACTTACGTTGTGCCGAGAGAGGGACTCGAACCCTCATGATCTTGCGAACGCTAGCACCTGAAGCTAGTGCGTCTACCAATTCCGCCATCTCGGCCTAAGAATCGCTCTACAGAGCGATTCAGAAGCTATTTGCTTATACCAAAAGAGTCTTCAATTCCTCCACCATATCGACAGGGGTAGGATCTTGGCCATATTCGAGGGCCAAGTAGTAAGAAGCGAAGTCGCCTAAGGCAATACTCGTGAATATCTTACTATACACGCTTTCTCCGGACATGTCAAGTATTTCTACGTCGATTCCCTTTTCTCGGAGCAATTTCGCCGTCACTTCGAACCGTTTCAGAATGCGCGGATGAGCCTCCGGATCCCTGAGCATAAGGATGATGAACTTGCCCTGAGGGTTGGTGAATCCGACCATTTCGTTGTGATTCAGTTCCGGAAAAAAATTCCAAAAAGCCGGCGTCTTAGCGTTCTCGTTCATTTTGATCTTCCAGACCATCGCCACTGATTTATATCGCGTCGTGGCATAGATGACTGGGGTTTTCCCCACCAATTTCTTGGCCAAAGCCTTGCCCTCTTCTTCCAGGCGCGGAAAGTCGGCTTTCAGTTTTTCGGCCTCTCCGATCAGCTCCGCCGTCGTATCCGGAACCAATCCGAGATTGACCAAGACTTGGAACATCGCCCCGAAGAAATAGCCGGTTCCGATACGCGGTTGAAAGCCAGGAAAAGGAACTGGGAGCTTGATATGAGGGACTCCGTGCTCTTTGCACATCTCCTCTATCTTTCCTCCGCTCGAAAGGCCGATGCACGGCAGGTTATTTTTCAGGGCTTCTTCGAATGAAGAGATCGTCTCTTCGGTATTGCCGGAATACGAGCAAATGAAATTGAGACATTCGTTGTACGCTTCCGGTGGAAGGTTATATGATCGGTTCTGATAGATCGGCAGCGGTTGTTCATTCGGTTTTTCCGCGCGAAAGAGAGCATGCAGATAAATCCGGAAAAGATTGCCCGGCAAAGCGGATCCGCCCATTCCGGAAATCTCGATGGCTTTGAACGTTCCTGGGAGACGGATGTCTTTTGCCAGTTCAAAGCCCGCACGGAACTGGTCCGGCGTTTCGAGAAGCATGGCTCGAAAGTCTGAAATATCGATCGGGTGAGACATAGATGTTTATTACTTTTTAGAGATATATTTATTTTTCGAAAACAGTTCGCGACGCAGGCGAGAAACGGAGTAAGTTGTATTCATAATACAACGTCGAGTATCGGAGCCTGCAACAAAGAAATGTACCGAAAAATAAATATATCAGTTATTTTGCGACGCGCTTAGTGTTAATATACCAATTTTCAACATTGCTCAGACGATACGCCGGAGCATTCGCGTCTTTGACATCGAGGCCCTGCACCGAATTGTTGACCACGTACAGATAGGTAGGGCTATACAGGAACACGGCCGGATTTTCTTTCAAAAGGATTTCTTGAAACTGTTTATACATCTCCATTCTCTTCTGATCGTCCAATTCTTCACGCAAATCAAGCAGGACATCATCTGCTTTCTTATCATCGAAGAGCGACAGATTGAGTCCCGGATCGTGTTTCTGGCTGGAATGCCAAAAAGAATAGGGATCCGAGTTGATCATAGCGGCTTCACCGAAAAGAAGCGCCTGGTATTCCCGCGGACGGATAGCGCTCTGTTGCAGATCAGCGGCTCCCAAAACGACGATATTCGTGCGGATGCCCACCTTCCCCCACTGCGTCTTCAAGAGTTCAGCCGTCTGGGTCAGTTCCGGCCAATCAGGCACTTTCAGTTCAAATTCCAAAATGACTCCGCCTTTCGCCCGAACGCCGTCAGCCCCTCTTACCCAACCATTGTCTTCGAGAATCTGATTCGCCTTATTTTCATCGAAACGAGGAAAGGCGAGATCGGCGGCATAACCCTCCATGAACGGAAGAAATGCGGTGTATGCTTCCTGTCCCTTACCCTTCAGCACCTCGCTGATAATGGAATTCCGATCGGTCGCGTACGCGATGGCGCTTCTCACTTCATCGTGAGCCAAGGCGGCGTTCTTCGTGGTATTGAAGAACACGGCAAAAATGCGAGGAACATTGATTTCCTGTATGCGCGTGCTTTTTCTTTCTTGTAATTTCTGGAGACTCTCAGGCATAGCCGTGTTGATGCCCATGATTTCTTTCCGACTATAGGCATCGAGCAGCGTTTCCTGATCCGGATAGAAATGGAGCGTCAGTTTCGAGATGTACGGAGCATGATCGAAGTATTCTTCATACGGACGCAGTTCATATGACAGAATATTGCCATTGGAATCTTTCTCGGAATCAAAGAAGCGATAGGGCCCGGAACCTACCGGTGCCAAGTTATAGTCAGCCAGGAGGAAATTTTCCGAAGATATGTTTTCCCAGATGTGTTTCGGCAGAATTCCGACGGTCAGGTTCTCCAAAAATCCGAAATACGTTTTTTTCAAAGTGAATGTGAGCGTATAGCGATCGACGGTGGCGACATCCACGGACAGCCAATTCGATCGAAGCGGACTCTTGTAAGCCGGATCCTGAATGGCATTGATAGTAAACAGCACGTCATCTGCCGTCAATTCCTCCCCGTCTTGCCACTTTACGCCCGGCTTCAAAGTCACCGTATAGAGCTTTCCGTCGTCTGAAACGCTGTAATCCTGAGCCAAAAGCTTCTCCAATTTTCCGTCTTTATCGTAGTCAAAAAGACTGGTAAAAATGAGTTTGACGAGATCAGCATCGGCTTCGCTCGTCTGAGACAAAATAGGATTGATATATCGAGGCTGGGAAATCATGCCTTCGGAATACTCTCCGCCGGCTTCAGGAACGACTTTGGTGGCCGAAACGTACATGGCGCCGAACCAAAAAATAAGCGCCACCAGACCCAGGCCGGCAAAAGAGCTGACAAGAATCCTTTCCCGCATTCCGAGCGCCTGAAAAAGGCGTACCCAGAGGCGCCAATTGAGAAGTCGTGACATGCTAGAAAAAATCCTGCTAATAGAATGTAATTTAAGAATGAGTGCCTCGCTTAGGCGCCGACCGGGCGGTAGACGTTAAAAATAGCGAGGGCGAAAAAAGCGATTGCCAGCACTACCGTGGCATAGATCAGGAATTTTTCCAGACCTCGTTTCGTGTAGTACCCGCCGAAATCTCCCCCGAACGCGGAACCGAGTCCGGATCCGCGATTTTGCATGAGGATAGCCAAAACGAGAAGTGCAGCAACAACTGCCTGTGCTACCAATAAAGGACGCATAACGGTCAAACTTGAAGAGTAAAAAGAAAGAAAAAAACCTTTTTAAAGCCTTTATAGAATAGCAAAAGGGGGACGCGGCGTCAATCAGAAAACACCGCTACACCACACATTTTTTATTAGTCAAGCATGCTTTTTTCGAGAGAGATCCTCATGTCTTGAACCCCTTTTTTCTGCCGATACACGCCCAACAGCAGGCCGAAAGAAAGACACATAGAGAGAATGGAGCTTCCCCCGTAACTCAAGAATGGCGCTGGTAAGCCGGTGACCGGCAGCAGCCCGATATTCATCCCAACATTGATCGCTATCTGAACGAATACCATGATCATCACGCCGACTGCCAGCAGGTAGCCGAAGTTGTCGCTGGCCGCATCACCGACGGCGCGGATGCGGAAAAGAAGAATGAGATACAAGAACAAAACGAACAACGCTCCGACCATCCCCAGCTCCTCGGAAATTACCGCAAAGATGAAATCGGTGTGTTTTTCAGGAAGGAACGACAGCTGGGATTGCGAGCCATGCCCCAACCCTTTGCCGGTGACGCCTCCGGATCCGACAGCCACCATGGCCTGAAGGACGTTATAGCCGGTGCCCTTCGGATCGTTTTCCGGATGTAGAAAAACGTCGATTCTCGCTTTTTGGTAGTCAGCCAACGCGAACCAGCTTCCTCCCACCAGGAGCGAACCCAGAAAAAATAAGGCGAAAAGATGTTTTGCCCGAAGACCGGAGGCGAGAATCATACCGCCCCAAATAGCGGTCAGTACCAGACTCGATCCCAAGTCAGGCTGCTTCAAGACGAGAAAAATAAGGACCGCAGACAGGACAAGAGACGCTATGACACGTGTCCACTCCCCCAGCTCAGAATTTTTCTTCGAGATGAAGCTTGCTAAAAAGATAATCAGCGTCACTTTGGCGATTTCAACCGGTTGAACCTGGAATAACCCGAATGACAGCCAACCGGCCGTTCCATTTACGGTCGTACCGAATATCAGGACCAAAAAAAGGATGATGATCGTAAAAAAATAGAGCGCGGTACTATATTTTTGAATATGACGGTAATCCAGCGAGGAAACGAAAAACATGGCTCCGATACCCAGACCGGAGAAAATAAGTTGTTTGAAAAAATAGTTCACTCCTCCGGAGGCAGAGAGACTGTACAAAGCCAGAAGCCCCACTCCCAAAAGAAGGACGATGGTACAGATGATTATCCAGTCTAATTTATATATCCCCCGAATCATGAATAATTCATTAAAAAGGCTCCGGCGCTCCGGTATCCTGAAATCGCCCTCCAGGAAAATATTGTTTCATGAAATTATCCGAATGGTAGACATCAGCATCGACAACCATATCGACTTTTTCCACGATTCCCTCAAACGGCGCGGGCCAGATGAGACGGAAATCCCGCTCCTCACCCGAGCTGACAGACCGCATCTCAGTCGTATTCAAGGCCAATAATTTTCCAGCCGCATCGCGCAGAATGACTTTCACAGTAAGCGAACGAAAATCATACGGGCTCTCGTTCGAGACCACGCCGTATGCCTCTCCGAATCCTACGCCGGACACGATCTGATTATATCGTTTCTGATAAATATTGAGACTCGGTTTCTCGCGGAACCCGGCGAGTTTTTCCCATTCGATATTCGTGATCTGAATCGAGAGGACTGCCGGACGAGCGGGCGTTTCGAGATTCAGCTCGATGATGTCTTTTGTTTCCTGAGGCAAGATATAACTTTGTCCGGAGCGACTGACGATGACATTCCCGGTATCATCCTTCAATTCGAATTCATAGCGAAACGAGGAGGCTCCTGCCTGATCGTTCGGATTATAGAGTTTTGCCAGGACGTCATACTGATTATTTCCACCCGGAACATACGAAAGCTCTTTGATCTGGAAGTCTTCTCCCGTGACTATTTCCTTGCAGGCCATGGTGCAGACTCCGCCGCAATCCACACCCTGCTCATCCTGATTTTTCTTCGCATCGAAGCAGCTTTCCGGTGATTTGATGAACGCGAAATAGACTCCGGTGAAAAGGAGGAAAACTATACTCAAAAAAATGGCGGCAATGATTGCGCGCTTTGCGGTACGTGAAACTGTCATATTGTAATCCCATTATATCATATGTCTCCTCACACCGTTTTGAACCCTGATCGAAGGGCGCTATTCTCAAAATTTCATTCTCACGTTATAATGAGCCCACCAAAACTACTCGGGCTCACTCATAACAACATCCGCTATGAGAATCGCTCAAATCGCGCCTCTTATTGAACGAGTCCCGCCCAAAAAATATGGCGGTACTGAGAGAGTAGTCTACGAGCTCACTGAAGGATTGGTCAAGAAAGGCCACGATGTGACTCTCTTCGCCAGCGGCGATTCACTGACTTCGGCCAAGCTCGCTTTTGTGTATCCCCGTTCTCTTCGTGAAGCGAAGATACCGGATCTCTATGGTGCGAACGTGTTATCGCTGCTCCATTTCGGAACGGCGTATTCCCGTCAGGATGAATTCGATATCATCCATGATCACACCGGCATACTCTCTCTTCCAACCGCTCAAATAGCGCATACCCCGGTGCTTCTCACGAATCACGGTCCTTTCTTGCCGGAAATCCACACGATCTACAAATCTCTCCGCGCCCCCTATATCACTTCGATTTCCCGATCACAAGTCAAAGGACTGACCGAAATCAATTGGATCGGAACGGTCTACAACGGGCTCTCCATGGAACACTATCCCTTCTCTGAAACAGATGACGGCTATCTGCTTTTCGTGGGGCGACTCAGCATGGAAAAAGGTCCGCATCTCGCCATTCAAGTGGCGAGACAGCTCGATCTTCCTCTTATCTTAGCCGCCAAACTGGAAAGCATGGACATGCCCTATTTCAAACAATATATCGAACCGTATCTGTCCGATACCGTCCGATGGATCGGAGAGGTCACGGAAGAAGAACGCAATACTCTCATGAGCAAAGCGCTGTGTTTCATCCATGCTGTCACGTGGGAAGAACCGTTCGGATTGACGCTGATCGAAGCCATGGCCTGCGGATGCCCTGTCGTCGCGTTCAAACGCGGATCTATCCCAGAAATAGTCCTCCACAAAAAAACCGGTTTCGTCGTCTCTACTCTGAAAGAGATGATCGAGGCCGTTCTCAACATACGGGAAATTTCCCGTACTGCCTGCCGCGAGCACGCGATCCGCAATTTCAGCGCTGAAAGAATGGTGAATAATTATGAACGGGTTTATCGGAGAATCATCCGTCTCAACAGGCTCACTCCGAAAAAAACCAATATCCTATGAGCATCGAACGAAGCGAACTTGAAGATTTCTATACCATGGGCCTGGCCAGCCTGGAGACGCTGGAAGTACCCGAGGGAATCTTGGCGTCATCCAAGGAAGAGATTTATGGCTGTATCTTCGGCCGAGATTCTCTCATCACCACATTGAAACTCCTCCGAGCCTACCATTACCGACACAATCCTTATTTCCTGACCCTCTCCCGCAAGGTCCTCCTCGGCATCATGCGTCTTCAGGGATCGGCCGTAAATATAGAAAGCGGAGAGGAACCCGGGAAAAGCATCCACGAATTCCGGATTTCCGGACATGAGCACCTCACCCGCGCCATCACCTCCCCGTGGTATCTCTATCCGGATGGAACGATGCGAAACTTCGATAGCGTCGACTCGACCCCGCTCCTTCTGATCGCCATTTATCGCTACTACCAAAAAAGCCAGGACCAGGAGTTTCTCCATGAAGCCATGTCCCACGTCGAAATGGCACTCGACTGGATCTTCCACTATGGGGATAGAAAGAATGAGGGACTCATAGTATATGAGATGCCCAAAGAGCGGAGGAGCGGCGGGCTCATGGTCCAAGGATGGATGGACAGTTCGGAGGCCGTTTTCCACGAAGACGATACGCCGATCGTCTTTCCATTGGCGCCGATCGAGGTTCAGGCCTATGCCTATCTTGCTTTGAAACTCTGGGGAAATTTTTTCCGGGAACCGAAAAAGAGAAAAAAATATAAGGAAAAAGCCTTGCAGATAAAACAGCAGTTCAATGAAAAATTCATCATACATAGCTTGCCCCGCATCACGCTGGCCCATGCCGTTGATGGCAATAAGAAGCCCCTCATATCGCTTCGCTCCAGTTTGGGGCACGTGTTATGGGCGTGTCGCAACCCGATAGATGACAAGATGACCGATAGCATTATCGCCAAACCGTACCGGGATGCTATCGTCCGCTCCATCCTCTCTCCGACCATTTTTGAACCTGAAGCCGGAATTCGGACGCTCTCTAAACATTCTCGAGCCTTTAGCGCCAATAGCTATCATAACGGGTCCCTGTGGCCGCATGACAATAGCCTTATCGCGGAAGGCATGGAAAATTTAGGATATGAGGATCAGGCTGCCATCGTCCGCGAAGGGATTTTCCGAGCTTACAGACATTTTCGAACTCCTCTTGAGCTTTTCGTTTATGATAACGGGGAATACAAAGAATACACGTCTCTCACGGGACAGATGGGCTGCCGAACACAGGCCTGGAGCGCTGCTACCATGGTCTCCGAGGCCCTGGCGCTCATGCACTATGAGGAAAAAAGGCACGAAAAAGAATTC